>OIEL01001591.1_pt1 | contig 10944 bp, 7 predicted proteins | sample 1581731 | NCBI WGS metagenome assembly OIEL01 (sample SAMN01760977, study PRJEB22395) | human gut metagenome | reverse complement strand
AGACGCGACCAGCCTATATGTTGCCATGCGCGCGTTTTTGGCGCTTTCCGCAGAGCAAAAAGCAGCCCTTGGGAAAAACGGCCGCCGCAAAATGGAGCGTGAATTCGATAAAGCGAGCGTTGTTGCAGAAACACTGCGCATCGTCACCGCCGAAAAAGCGGCACCGCAGCCCCGGCGCGTCACGGCATAGAGGAGAACACATGTCCGGTTATATTCGGATTCTCCTTTGGCTTCTGATTTACACGGCGCTCTCCGCCGTGTTGGAAGTACAGCAAAGCGAAACTGTCTGCGGCGTGCAGACAGTGCGGTTCACGAAGCTCTGGGCAACACTCGGCGTACTGCCGCTGCTCATCTTCTGTACGCTGCGCGGTGATATCGGCGATACCTATAACTACATGCACGCGTTTTCCGAAATGCCGAGCACATTCAGCGCACTGCCCGATTACATCCAGTCTTTACAGAAAGATCACGGCTTTTTCCTGCTTTCCGCACTCATCAAGCTTTTGTGCGGCGGGCAGGTGCGCGTTTGGTTTTGCATTCTCGCCGCGCTTCAGCTCTGGCCGCTCGTTAAAAACTATCGGCTTTATTCGGAAAGCTACTGCATCAGTCTGTTTTTGTTTATCGCTTCCACGGATTACATCTCCTGGATGATGAACGGCATGCGGCAATTTTTGGCGGCGGCGCTCGTGTTCGCCTGCTGTCCGCTTTTGCTGCGCAAGAGATACGGACAAGCCACGCTCATCATTTTACTTGCCGCCACACTGCATGCCTCGGCACTGTTCGCACTACCGTTTGTTTTTCTCACACGCGGAAAAGCATGGAACCGAAAAACGCTTTTGTTTCTTCTGCTCACTGTTTTGGTCGTGCTTTTCATCGACCGCTTCACAAACATTTTGGAGCTGCTTTTGCAGGAAACGCAGTACAAAAATGTCGTCAGCGATTGGAAAGGCTTTGAGGACAACGGTACAAACCTGCTGCGCGTACTGGTCTACGCTGTGCCGACGTTGCTTTCTTTGATCGGTTTACGGTTTATCCGTGCAGAAAATGACCCACTCATCGACCTTTGCGTCAACATGTCCATTGTATCGACCGGCATTTACATCCTCTCAGCGTTCACAAGCGGCATTTTTGTCGGGCGGCTGCCCATATACTTTTCACTTTATAACTACATTTTGCTGCCATGGGAGCTGCACCACATGTTTTCAAAACGCTCCGTGCGCATTTTAACCGTGATGATGCTCATTTTTTATCTGTTTTTCTATTTCTACGGGCTGAAGACCTTCGGCCTTTTATAAAAGGGGGGATCCGTTATGCTTCGTGTTTTGCAGGCTGTCACCTGCATGGACCGCGGCGGACTGGAAACGATGCTGATGAATTACTACCGTCACATAGACCGCACACGCGTGCAGTTCGATTTTCTGACGCACCGCGCACGGGAAGGCGCGTACGATAAAGAGATTTACTCTCTCGGCGGCAAAGTTTTCACCGTGCCACGGCAAAACCCGTTCAGCCCCGCATACCGCCATGCACTGCACAAATTTTTCTCCGCCCACCCGGCGTATACTGTTGTGCACGCCCATCTTGATTGTCTTTCCGGCGTTGTACTCGGTTGCGCCAAGCAGCACGGCGTGCCTGTATGCATTGCTCACGCACACACCACAAATCAGCTGCGCGACTTCAAGTATCCAATAAAAGATCTGTATAAGCGCATCATTCCACGTACCGCGACCGATCTGCTTGCCTGCGGAGAAGATGCCGGGCGCTGGATGTTCGGCAGTGCGCCGTTTTTGGTGCTGCCGGTCGCCATCGATACAGAAAAATTCCGCTTTGATAAAAACATGCGCGAAGACATGCGGCGCACACTCGGTATCACAAAAGAAGAACTTCTCATCGGGCATGTGGGGCAGTTTCGCAAAGAGAAAAACCAAGCTTTCCTCTTGGATGTCCTGCACAGTCTGCGCGCATGCGGTACAAAATCGAAGCTGCTGTTTGTTGGCGACGGTGAAAAGCGGGCAGCCGTGCAAAACCGCGCCGCCGCACTCGGTCTTACACCGTATGTGTTGTTTTTAGGTGTGCGGGAAGATGTTCCGGCACTTTTGCATGCAATGGATGTATTTTGTATGCCGTCTCTGTACGAAGGCATGCCGCTCGCCGTTTTGGAAGCGCAGGCCGCGGGGCTACCGTGCCTTGTCTCCAACGGTGTACCGAAGGATTGTCTTCAAACGCCGCGTGCACGGCAGCTTTCGCTTTCCGCACCGCCTTCTAAGTGGGCGGAGGTTATTTTGGCGGAAAGTAAGGTGCTCAGCGCCGCGCCGCCTGTACTACAAAGCTTTGACATTTGTGAAAACGCACGTATGCTCACTGCGTATTATCTGCAAAAGGATGCCCAAAGAAGGAGGGAAACCGCACATGGTTCTGCTGACCGTATTTACGCCGACGTATAACCGCGCACACACGCTGCCGGAAGCATATTGCTCATTAAAAGCGCAAACATCTAAAAACTTTCTATGGCTCATCGTAGATGACGGTTCCACCGACCGCACCGCCGCGTTGGTCTCCGCCTGGATGCAGGCGGAGAAAGCATTTGCCATCCGTTACCTATACCGTCCAAACGGCGGCATGCACGCTGCGCACAACACCGCTTATGCGCACATCGAGACCGAGCTGAACCTTTGCCTTGATTCCGACGACCGTTTGGCAAAGGATGCCGTAGAGCAAATTGAAAAGCGCTGGGCACAGATAAAAAGCAAGAATTACGCCGGGCTCATCGGGCTTGATGACGACGGAAACGGCAAGCTTATCGGCACCGGCTTTCCGCCGGGCCTCACCGAAACGACGCTCAGCGGTTACTATGCGGGCGGCGGCAAAGGCGACAAAAAGCTCGTGTACCGTACCGACATCATCCGAAAATACCCGCCGTACCCGGAGTTTCCAAATGAAAAATACGTGGCGCTCGCCGCAAAATACCGGCTGATCGACCGCGATTACAAACACGCCGTTTTAAATCGCGTACTGTGCCACGTGACGTATTTAGAAGACGGTTCCTCGCACACCATGTGGAAGCAATACGCCAAAAACCCGCGTGGCTTTCTATATTGGCGGCAGCTTTGCCTTACGTACCCGGCTGCTGCAACGCGCACGGTACTCGACAGCATCCATTACGATGCCGCGTGTTTTCTCGCGAAAGAGCCCGCACTGATGCTCCGCTCACCGAAAAAGGTGCTTACAATGCTGTGCACACCGCTTGGCGCAGGACTTTCCGTTTTGATTCGCCTGATGGCCGCGCGCACCGAACGCAAAGCGCAAAAGGAGGCTGTATGATCCCGAAAATCATCCATTACTGCTGGTTTGGTCGCGCACCACTGCCGGACAAAGCCAAAAAGTGCATAGAAAGTTGGCGCAAGCACTGCCCGGACTATACGATTTTGGAATGGAACGAAGATAATTTTGACATTCACCAAAACGGTTACACCGAAATGTGCTGTAGAGAGAAAAAGTACGCGTTTCTCGCCGATTACGCCCGCTTGCAGATCATCGAAAACGAGGGCGGCTTTTACTTTGACGTAGATGTCGAGCTCGTGCGCAGTTTGGACCCGCTTTGCAGCGAGCATGCATTTTTTGCCTTTGAGACCGACCGTATGATTGCGACCGGCCTCGGCTTCGGCGCAGAAAAACACCATCCGCTCGTGCACTTCATGCTGGAGCAATATGCACCCCTGCTCGACGGCAAGCACGGCGTCATCGGCTGCCCGCAGCTCAATACACAGGCGCTTTTAAAATGCGGCTTAAAGCCAAACGGCAAACGACAAACCGTGCAAGGCGCAGCCGTCTTTCCCAAAGCGTATTTTAACCCCTACGAGGATGCCACGGGGCGGCTTTATATCACAGACTGCACCTACACCGTGCACTGGTACGCCAAAAGCTGGATGAACCGCCGTACCGTACTGCGCAGCAAGCTCACGCGCCCGCTGCATCGCCTGCTCGCCGACCATCCGCGTATCAAAGAAAAAGTGAAAGGCGGCGTTTAAAACGGAACCGAAAAAACTGCTTTTTATTTTGCCGTCTTTGGAGATTGGCGGGGCAGAGCGCAGCCTTATCGGGCTGTTGGAAGCGCTCGAAAACAAAAGCGTGCAGGTCTCCGTTTTTCTGTACCGCCGCGAGGGAGAATTCATAAAAGACCTGCCGCAATATGTGCGCCTGCTGCCGGAAATTCCTGCATACCACGCCTATACAGAGCCGATCCTGTCGCTTGTAAAACATGGCAGACTGCGATTTGCAGCCGCACGATTACTCGCAAAGCTCGCGCTTTTTTTGTACGGTACTTTCATGCGAAAGCCCACCGGCACGTGGACGCACTTGCAGTATATCTCCGCATTTTTGCAGCCGTTTTTGCCGAATATCCCGGGCGAGTATGATCTTGCCGCGCAGTATCTCGGCGTCGCCGATACGCTTGTGTACAAGGTAAACGCCAAGTACAAAGTCGCGTGGAACCACACGGATTACGCCACACAACACCCAAATCCAAAGCTTGTCCGCCGTGTGTATACGAACGTAGACTATGTCGTCAGTGTTTCCGAAAGCTGCACGGAAGCCTTTCGGCGCATGTATCCTGCGTTTTCACAAAAGGCTGTCACGGTCGAAAACTGCCTTGCGCGCGAGCTCATCGAGCGCAAATCGCTGCTGCCGGCTGCCGGCATGTATCGCGAAGCGGGCGAAACCGTGCTGCTTTCCGTCGGCCGGTTTTGTGAAGCGAAAAACTTTGAAGCCATTCCGAAAATCTGCACAGTGCTTTTAAAGCGCGGACTTTCCGTTAAGTGGTACATTTTAGGCTACGGCGACCGGGAAACCCAAATTCGCGAAGCCATTCAAGCTGTGCATATGGAAGATTTCGTCGTGCTGCTCGGCAAAAAGGAGAACCCGTACCCCTACATGCGTATGTGCGACATTTACGTACAGCCGTCCGTTTATGAGGGCAAATGCGTCGCCGTGCGGGAGGCGCAGCTGCTCGGGAAGCCTGTCATCATCACGGATTTTTCCACCGCGCACAGCCAGCTGCGAGACGGCACAGACGGCATGATCGCGCCGCTTGATTTTGACGGTTTTACAGATGCTCTCGCCGCGCTGATCCAAGACAACGAAAAACAAGAAGCACTCAAAGCCGCCTGTCGCAGCACCGATTTCACACAGTATAAAGAAGCGGAGAAAATCCTGAGATTTGCAGAAGGAAGGGAAAGTTATGCCGAAGATCAGCGTCATTGTGCCGATCTACAACGCCGAAAAATATCTCGAGCGGTGCGTTAAAAGCCTCATCGCACAGACCTTTCACGACATTGAAATCTTACTTATCGATGACGGCTCTACCGATGCAAGCTCCATACTGTGCGCGCGGCTCAAAAAAGAGGACAGCCGCATACGCATTTTGCATAAGCCTAACGGCGGCCTCAGCAGTGCGCGAAACGCGGGTCTGCTTGCGGCAAGCGGGGCATTCATCGGCTTTGTCGATGCCGATGACACCGTATCGCCGACATTTTTTGAAACGCTTTTGCAGAAGATTGAGCAGTATCACTGTGATTTTGTGTTCTGCGACCTCATACGCATAGAATCCGGCAAGCCGCCCACGCTGCGCTCTGCATCGCTCCACGGCGGGTATTACGACAAACGCAAAATCAAACGCTGCGTATTTCCGCAGCTCATCATGCGCGATGATCTCGAATACGGCCCGCTTTTATCCGTGTGCGTTTGTTTATACCGTACATCGTTTTTAAAAGAACACGACCTGCGGTTCGACGAAACCGTGCGATATTCCGAAGATAATCTATTCAGCGCGTGTGCAGGATACCGCGCCGCTTCGTTCTTTTATCTTAAGGGCCAAGGGCTTTACGAGTACCACCGCAGCCCCGGCAGCATCACCACAACGCACAAAGCAGATGCGTGGGAAAGCTACAAGCGTATGCATCAAAAGCTGTGTGCACTGTTTCAAAACTGCCCGGAATACGATTTTAGCCGTCAACTCGACCTACACATCATTCATTATGCCTGCGCCGCACTCGGCGGAGTCTGTGCTTTGCCAAAGGTCGAACAAAAATCGAAAATCGACCGCATTTTAAACGACGAAGCGCTGAAACGTGCGCTGCAAAACCGACCCGTGCGACATATTCCGTTTAAACTTGCCATACAGCTTTTGTGTATGCAATACCGCTGCACGCCGCTTATGTGCCTGTGGCTGCAAAGGAGAGAGCACTATGCCTGAAGTCAGCATCATTCTGCCCGTCTATAATGAGGAAAGGCATCTGCAAAAAACGCTTTCCACGCTGTGTACCCAAACGTTTCGCGATTTTGAGCTGCTTGCCGTAGACGATGGCTCCACCGATAAAAGCCGCCGCATTTTAGAACGCTTTGCAGCCGCAGACGCGCGTATCACGGTACTCGCGCAGCGCCATGGCGGCGTTTCCCGCGCACGTAACCTCGCTTTAGAAGCCGCCACCGGAAAGTGGGTGTGGTTTGTAGACAGCGACGACCTGCCGTTTTCGAACTACCTCGAAAAAGCATTGCATGAGCCGCAGTCAAACGACGCAGACATTCTCATGGGCAGCTACCTAAAAATGGATTTAAACGGTAAGATTACCCGCATAACACTACCAAAATGCGGTCTCATAGATTCCGAAACGCTTCCCGTTTGCTTCATGCAAGCACAGTACGAAACCGGGTATTTCGGCTATCTTTGGAACAAGCTTCTGCGTCGCGAGAAAATTCTTTCCGTCGACGCTGTATTTGATGAATCCATGACGCTTGCTGAGGATCTGCAATTTTTAGTACAGCTTTACCGTGCAAACAGCCGCGTACTCCTCACGCCACACTGTGCCATGCAATACGCCGCGCACCCGCTGCGCCGGGAAGCAGACCACTTTAAGCAGCTCCTTTTGCAAAAAGAGATTGCGCACTGGGTCATCACAGAGCAAAAGCACACGGAATTTAAGCCGTTTTTTCGCAAAAAACTCAGTGCATACACGGCATTCTCCGTTCTTTACGCGCCGGATATCGGGCTTGATCCCATCACGAAAGCCAAAGAGATCATGAAAGATGAAGCGCTTTGCGCACTGCTTTCCGAAGCGGAGCTTCACGGCGTTTTTCGATGCATCGTGCACTGCTTAAAGCATCAAAATCTGCCCGCATTGCAGCTGCATCTTGCCGCATATCGCGCCGCAAAACACGCAAAATCGATTTTGAAAGGGGAAAATACGCGTGCGTTACATTCTGCATGACCACATCGGCAGCGCAAACCACGGGTGCGAAGCGCTTGTACGCACCGTTTCTAAGCTTTTAGGCCCCGGCCGCACGGTGCTGCTTTCCGAAGCGCCGGAGGAAGATGCCAGATACGGCGTAGCGCGCCCGCTCGTTGTGCAGGATGTGCGCCCCGCGCGAAGCGATGTGATCCGCAAAAGCTCGCCCGCATTTTGGAGCGCCTATCTGCGCTTAAAGCTTTTAAACGATTACACACCACTCGATGTCTTGCCGTACCGTGCCGCGCTGCAAACGCTCACGCGCGACGATATTCTCGTCTCTATCGGCGGCGATGTGTACTGCTACGAAGATATACAAAAGCGCATTCGGCTGCACAAACTCGCACGGCGCTATGCAGGCGGCAGCATACTGCTCGGCTGTTCGATTGAACCGAAGCTTCTTCGCAGTAAGGCTCTGCTACGTGACCTCACCGCATTTGACCGCATCACAGCACGCGAGACACAAACGCTGCACGCGCTGCAAAGCGCCGGGCTGCGAAACGTCTCCTTTTGCCCGGATTCCGCTTTCTTGCTGGAGCCGCGCGGTGCGGAGATTCCGGAAGTGTTTCAGCCGCACAATACCGTCGGCATCAATGTAAGCCCGCTTTTACTGCGCCGTGCACGAAACGCAAAGCTTATTTTGGGTAACCTCATCGCGCTGATTGACACAATCCTGCGCACAACAGACAGTGCCGTGGCGCTCATCCCGCACGCCGTGCAAAACGGCAATGATGACCGCGATCCGCTTAAAGAATTATACGCGGCCTTTCAAGGCAGCGGCCGCGTATGCCTCATCAAAGACCAAAGTGCGTCGCAGCTTAAATCGATTATTGCGCTGTGCTCGTCGTTCATCGGCGCGCGCACACATGCCGTCATCGCGGCGTATTCTTCCGGCGTACCCACGCTCGCACTCGGGTATTCTGTAAAAGCCAAGGGCCTTGCAGAAGACATTTTCGGTGTCGATACGCCCTATGTGCTGCCCATTGAAAACATTGCGGATGAAACTGCCGTCACGCGCAGGTGGATACGCCTACGCAGCCACGCGCCGGAGATCACCGAAACGCTGCGTGCCAAAACGGCCGCATATGAAGACGCTTTAAAAGCGTTTCGCCGCACTTTGCAGGAGGGAAAAGATGGAAAAACCGCTCGTAACGCTGCTTCTGCCGTGCTATAACTGTGAAAAAACACTTGACCGCTTCATGCGCTCCGTAATAAGCGAATCTTACCGCCCGTTAGAGCTCATCTGCATTGATGACGGTTCGACAGACGATACGGCAAAGCTGCTGAAAAACTTCGAGACGATTTTAAAAGAAAGCGGCGTGCAGTACACTGTGTTGACGCAGGAAAACATAGGGCTTGGCGGCGCGATACAAACGGGGCTGCTCCACACGCACGGTGATTTTCTCTGCTGGGCAGATCCGGATGATTTTTTATTACCGGGCTCTGTTGAAAAACGCGCTACGTATCTGCTGCAGCACCCGGCGTTCGGCGCGGTGAGCAGTGACGCCTTCGTTTTTGACGAGAGCGACCTCAAAATGCCGCTCTACCGCGAGGCTGCGCGGTTTTCGCACCGTTTTGAACTCATGCAGTTTTGGTATCTTCTGCGCGGCGAAGGCATGGTGTGCGCCGGCTGCCACATGATCCGCATGCGCTGTTTTGATGAAGCCGTGCCGAACCGCATGATCTACCCCGCGCGGCGCGGGCAGAATTATCAGCTCATGCTGCCGGTGTGTTACAAATTTCCGCACGCTTTTTTAGACGAATCGCTTTACGGCTATGTAAAATATCAAAACGGCATGTCTGCGGGAGATGTGACCGAAACCGACAAGCTGCGCCGCATCGCAGAGCACGAAACGATCTTGCTTCAAACCGTTAAGCAGATCAAAATGCCGGAAGCCGAGTACCAAAAGTGCTTAGACGAGATCGAAAAGCGATACGCCTTGCAGCGCTTTTACACGGCAATCGATTTTCGGAACAAAGTGCTTTTGCAGGAACAATATGCCATTTTGAAAAAGTACGGTGCCGTCACGCGCGATATTAAAAAGCTCTATCGACGAAACCGCACTGTGCTGCACAAGCTGTGCTTTAAGTTTTATGAAGGAGGGAAGAACTATGTGCAAAATTTCGGTGATCGTGCCCGTTTATAACGCGGAAGACACCCTCGAAACGGCACTTAGCAGCGTTTTCATGCAGACGCTCACAGATATAGAAATTCTCTGCATCAACGACGGCTCCACAGACCATTCCGCAGACGTTCTAACGAGCGCCCAGCGCAGAGACGGCCGCGTGCGGTGCCTTACGCAGGAAAACGCCGGCGCAGGCATGGCGCGCAATAAGGGCATAGCGGAGGCAAAAGGGGAGTACATTGCATTTCTCGATGCCGATGATCTCTATCCGGGCCCGTATGCGCTCGAAACGCTTTTGGCTGCCGCCGAAAAAAGCGGTGCCATGGTCTGCGGCGGCTCTATTGAAAAAGCCAAGGGGAACGATGTGCACCCCATGTTTGTTTTCACGGAGGAGGGCTTTCATAACGCCTGCGATGAGCCGCTCGACCGTTTTTTCGCCCGCTTTATTTATAATCGCAATTTTTTGCTTGAAAACAAGCTGCAATTTCCGCCGCTGCGTGTCTATGAAGATCCCATTTTTCTTCTCTGCACGCTTTTAAAAGCCAAAGAATACTACGCCGTACCCGACGTGGTTTACCGCTACAACGGCACGCATTCCAATAAACGTATCACGCTCGCCTGCACCAAGGATTATCTGCGCGGGCTCATCGCTGAGCTGAAGCTCTCAAAGAAAAAAGACTTGCCGGAAATTCACACGCTGTGCTGCGACCGCCTGATGCGTGAGGCGGATTTTTACGCCCAGCGCTTTTTGAAAACGGAAGATCCGGAGCTGCTCGCACTATTACTCGAGGCAAACGCCGCCGTTTCGCCGCAGCTGCTCAAGGACCTGCCGGAGGACGGCAGCGTCATCTTACCCGCTTTGCGCACCATCTGGCACGCGGGCTGCCGCTATCTGCGCTGGCGGCGACGTGTTTGTAAAGTAGCCATGCGTGCCAAAAGGTGCTTTTTCAATGCCTTTTCCGGGCTTTTCAGCCAGTTTGTTTCCGTCGCACTCGGCGTTATCATTCCGCGGCTCGTGCTCGTGCAGCTCGGTTCCGAAGCCAACGGCCTGCTCTCCGCTACACAGCAGGCGCTTGTGTATCTTGACCTGCTTGAAAGCGGTATCGGCACGGCAGCGCTGCAGGCACTTTATAAACCCGCCGCCGAACAGGACAGAGCCGCCGTCAGCGGTATCTTCAATGCGATTCGCCGGGAATATGCCAAAGTCGGCATCGCTTACGCCGCACTCGTTTGCGGGCTTTCAGTGCTGTTTCCGTTTTTCATCAAAACCGAGCTGCCGTTTTTTACCGTATTGCTCACGGTTTTGCTCGGCGGCATGGGACAAGCCGTGCGCTTTCTGTTTCAGGCAAAATACCGCGTGCTTTTGCAGGCAGAGGGCAGAGGATACGTGCTCATCAACGCCAACCTGCTTTTAACTGTTTCCATCAGCATCGGCAAAATCATACTGCTAATTTGCGGACTTTCGCTCATCGCCGTACAGCTGCTCTGCTTTTTGTGCGGCTTACTGCAAACCGCACTGCTCACACTCTACGCTATAA
>OIEL01001590.1_pt1 | contig 10949 bp, 8 predicted proteins | sample 1581731 | NCBI WGS metagenome assembly OIEL01 (sample SAMN01760977, study PRJEB22395) | human gut metagenome | reverse complement strand
CTGGCCAAACTGGTACCCGACAAGGTTACGCCCGACAAGAAGGCCGGAGAAACGCCTTTCGACTTCTGCTACAAGGAGTCGCCGGAACTGGCCGCCGAACGGGAATCCCCGAACCAGTTGATCCGCAATACGCTCAAATACGCCGAAAAGCTCGAAGGCTCGATTCGGCAGACCGGTGTGCATGCCTGCGGTGTAATCATCGGGCAGGACGACCTGGAGAATTTCGCTCCGATGGCTATCGCCAAGGACGCCGATCTGAACGTCGTGGAGTTCGAGGGCAAAGAGGTCGAGAGCGTCGGCCTGATCAAAATGGACTTCCTGGGACTGCGCACCCTCTCGATCATCAAGGATGCCGTAACCAACGTCAAAAACGTGCACGGCATCGACGTAGATATCGACAACATTCCGCTGGACGACGCCCCGACCTACGAGGTTTTCAGCCGCGGCGATACGACCGGCCTGTTCCAGTTCGAGTCCCCCGGTATGAAAAAACATCTGCGCAATCTGAAACCCAACCGTTTCGAGGACCTGATCGCCATGAACGCCCTCTACCGCCCGGGACCGATGGAGTACATTCCCAACTTCATCGCCCGTAAGCACGGACTGGAGCCGGTGACGTACGACATCGCCGATATGGAGGAATATCTGAGCGACACCTACGGCATTACGGTTTATCAGGAACAGGTCATGCTGCTCTCGCAGAAGCTTGCCGGGTTTACCGGCGGCGAAGCCGATACGCTCCGCAAAGCGATGGGTAAGAAACAACGTGCGGTGCTGGACAAGATGAAGCCCAAGTTCATCGAAGGATGCAGCAAGCGGGGGCACGACGCCAAAATTTGCGAAAAGATCTGGGGCGACTGGGAAGCGTTCGCATCGTATGCTTTCAACAAGTCGCACTCGACCTGCTACGCTTACATCGCCTATCAGACGGGCTATCTGAAGGCGCACTACCCTTCCGAATTCATGGCCGCGCTGCTCAGCCGCAACCTTTCGGACATCAAGCAGATTACGCTCTACATGAACGAGTGCAAGCGCATGGGTATCCGGGTGCTCGGGCCCGATATCAACGAATCGCTCAACAACTTCTCCTCGAACAAGGAGGGCGACGTGCGGTTCGGCCTGGCTGCGGTGAAAGGCGTCGGCGAGGCGGCTGTGGAGAGCATCGTCGCGGAGCGGAACAAGAACGGCAAATTCAAGGATATATACGATTTCTTCGAACGGGTGAATTATACGGCCGTAAACCGCAAATGCCTCGAAAACATCGCCTATGCGGGCGGCTTCGACTCGATCTCCGGGTTCCACCGCTGCAAATTCTTCGGCACCGATCTGCGCGACTCCAGTTCGACGACCTTCATCGAGCAGCTGGTACGCTACGGGCAGCGGTTCCAAAGCGAGAAAGACAATGCCCAGCAAAGCCTTTTCGGAGGCGGCGAAGGGGTCGTGGATATTCAGCATCCCGTGATTCCGGCCTGTCAGGACTGGAGCACGCTCGAAACGCTGGGCAAGGAGCGCGAGATGATCGGACTCTACCTCTCGGCTCACCCGCTGGACGATTATGCGGTGATTATCCGCAATATGTGTAAGACGCAGCTTTCGGATCTTGACAACCTGGAATCCCTGCGCGGACAGGAGATTGCCGTGGCGGGGATGGTGATCGCCACGCAGAACCTCGTTACCAAGACGGGCAAACCCTGGGGAAAATTCACGCTTGAAGACTACAACGGCACGCACGAATTTGCGCTTTTCAGCAAGGACTACGAAAATTTCCGCAAATACCTGTTCAACGACTATTTCCTCTTCATCCGGGGCAAGGTCCAACCCAAGCCCTACAACGACAAGGAGCTGGAATTCAAGATTACTTCGATGGTACAGCTCTCCGAAATGCGCGACACGATGATCAAGGAGATGTATATCCAGCTGGCGATCGAGGATATCACGCGCGAAATGATCGAGGAGCTGACGCACCGCATCAAAGAGTCCGAAGGATCGACCACGCTGCGGGTGAATGTCTATGACCGAGATGCGCAGGTAAGCGTGAATATGTTCTCCAAACGGCACAAGGTGAGCCTCACGTCGAACCTCGTTTCGTTCCTCGAGGACAATGAAATCAAATATACTATCGTTTAATTTATAATCAAAACATCTAAAAAATTATGGCATTAGCAATCACAAAAGACAATTTCGAGGAGATCTCCGCATCCCAGCTTCCGGTAGTCATCGACTTTTGGGCGGAATGGTGCGGTCCCTGCCGCATGATCAGCCCGATCATCGACGAGCTGGCCGGCGAATACGAAGGCCGTGCGGTCATCGGCAAGTGCGACGTGGATAACAACGACGACATCGTGGGCAAGTTCATGGTCCGCAACATTCCGACGATCGTGTTCATCAAGGGCGGACAGGTCGTGGACAAACAGGTGGGTGCCTGCACGAAAGCCGACCTGGTAAAGAAACTCGAAAAATTGCTCTAATACTTTCGGCAGACGAGCCGACGAAACACGTACGGCGGCGGGGAGGATTCCCTGCCGCCTTTATTTTGTCAGGAAGCGTATGACAGAATGTCATATCGGAGGAGGTGGCACACCGTTTGTTGAATCCATGCGAGAGAATGGCTCTCTTCGGCAGCGGCAACCATAGTCCGCTGTATCAAAAAACGATAAATAATTCAATTAAAAAAATACCATAATACGATGAAAAACGGAAAAATCGGGGTTACCACCGAGAATATCTTCCCCGTTATCAAAAAGTTCCTCTATTCGGACCACGAAATCTTCCTGCGTGAGCTGATCTCCAACTCCGTGGATGCCACGCAGAAACTCAAGGCTCTCTCTTCGATGGGCGACGTAAAGGGCGAATTGGGCGACCTGACGATCCGCGTTTCGGCGGACAAGGAGGCCAAGACTCTGACGGTAACCGACCGCGGTATCGGAATGACGGCCGACGAAGTGGAGCGTTACATCAACCAGATCGCTTTCTCGAGTGCCGAGGAGTTTATGGAAAAGATCTAGAACCAGGCGATCATCGGCCACTTCGGACTGGGCTTCTACTCCGCTTTCATGGTCGCCGACAAAGTGGAGATTTTCACCCGCTCCTACAAGGAGGGCGCCAAGACGGTACACTGGAGTTGCGAAGGATCGCCCGAATACGAAATGGAGGAAACGACCGAGCAACGCGACCGGGGAACCACGATCGTACTGCACCTTTCGGCCGATACGCTCGAATACGGCGAAGATTCGAAGGTCGAAGAGCTGCTGCGCAAGTACTGCCGCTTCCTACCCGTTCCCATCGCTTTCGGCAAGGTGAAGGAGTGGAAAGACGGCAAATACGTCGATACCGACAAGGACAACATCATCAACAACATCGCCCCGCTGTGGACCGTAAAACCCACCGAGATCACCGCCGAGCAATACAAGGAGTTCTACCACGAACTCTATCCCATAGGTGAAGAGCCGCTCTTCTCGATTCATCTGAATATCGATTATCCGTTCCACCTGACGGGTATCCTCTACTTCCCGAAGATTCGGAACAACTTCGAAATTCAGAAAAACAAGATCCAGCTCTACTCCAATCAGGTGTATGTGACCGACCAGGTCGAGGGGATCGTACCGGAATACCTCACCCTGTTGCACGGCGTGATCGACTCGCCGGATATTCCGCTGAACGTATCGCGCAGCTACCTGCAGAGCGATTCGAATGTCAAGAAGATTTCGAACTACATCACCCGCAAGGTGGCCGATCGCTTGCAGGAGCTCTTCACGACGATGCGTGCGGACTACGAACAGAAATGGGACGATCTGAAGATCTTCATCGAATACGGCATTATCACCGACGAAAAGTTCGCCGAGAAGGCAGAGAGTTTCATGCTGTGGAAGACGACCGAGGGCAAGTATTTCACCGCCGAAGAGTACAAGGAGGTCGTCAAAGGTAACCAGACCGACAAGAACGGTACGGTCGTTTTCCTCTATGTGGACGATCCCGTAGAGAAAAATTCGTTCCTCGAATCGGCCAAGGCCAAAGGCTATGACGTGCTGGTTATGGACGGACAACTCGACAACCACTATGTCAATTGGTACGAGTCGAAACACAAGGACGCCCGCTTCGTGCGCGTGGACAGCGACGTGATCGACAAGCTCATCCAGAAAGACGAAACGCTCAAGATGTCCCTGAGCGAGGCCCAGCAGGAGATCATGCGTCCCGTATTCGAAAGCCAGATGCCCAAGGACGAGAAGATCCACTACAACATTTCGTTCGAAGCGATGGCGGCCGATGCTGCGCCCGTGGTGATTACGCAGAACGAATTCATGCGGCGCATGAAGGAGATGGCAGCCATCAGCGGCGGAGGTATGAGCCAATTCTACAGCCAGATGCCCGATAACTTCACGATCGCCGTCAATGGCAACAACCCCATCGTGATCGACATCCTGGCCGATGTGGAGAAGAGCTACGGCGACAAGCTGAAGACCATCACCAAAAAGATCGATGCTGCGGTCGCCGAAGAGCGCCGTTTCGACGAAGTGGTCAAAGGCAAGAAAGAGGAGGAACTCACGCCCGAGGAGAAATCGACACGCGAGGAGCTTTCGAAGAAGATCGTCACCCTGCGCGACGAGCGCGATACGCGTCTGCGCGAAATTGGCGGAGAGAACAAGCTCGTCAAACAGATCATCGACCTGGCATTGCTCTCCAACGGATTGCTCAAGGGCAAAAACCTGACGGAGTTCATCCAACGCAGTATTTCGCTGATCGAGAAATAGCAGTAAATTACCGTATATCGAAGCGGCGGCCCCGAAAAGGAGCCGCCGCTATTTTATATCGGATAAAATCGTACGGAACTCTCATCCGGATTCCTCCATCGACGAAAATCCGAAATATCTTCCTCTTGGGAAAAATCGATACGATCAACCGGCGATTCGTAAAAAACAGCGTGAATTACAGGTTTTTTTCCAACAGCTCCATAAATCCTTTCGGAGCCCGGCAGGGACGCCGCGTATCGCGGTGGATGAAACCCAGAACCGTAGAACCCGTATTGAGCAGCTCGCCCGCTTCGTTGTAAATTTCGTATTCGAACGTAATACGCGCTTTCGGCAACTCCCGGAGGGAAATTCGAACCGTGATCAATTCGTCGTAATGAGCCGGACGCAGGTACTTGGAGTGTACCTCGAGAATCGGCATCATCACGCCGTCCTTCTCCTCCATATCGGCATACGAAGAGCCGAAACTGCGGAGCAGCTCCGAACGGGCCGCTTCGTAATAGCAGATGTAATTCGAATGGTGTACGATACCCATCTGATCGGTATCCTTATACCAGACTCTGAATTTGAAATCTCTTGTCAGCATGGCGTTAAAACTCGATTAGTATATGGCCCGACGGCATTTTTCCCGCCGTCCTCAATAATTCCGGAGTACCTTTGGCGGTTATCCGAAGCACACCGGGCCTACCTTCGATCCGCACGGGATATTCACCCGGAGGCGGAAGCAGCTTGAGAGCCTCTCCCGAGGCGATATGTCCTGCGCAGTCCACATCGCCTGCCAACAGATACGGATGCGACAGCATCCGGGCAGCTTTATTCATCTCTCCCCGCTCGATCAGACGACGAATGACCGTCGAACTCACCTTCTCGGCATCGACATCCTGTTTCTCGATCTCCGTCACACGGAAGCCGAACTCGTCATGCAATCCGTTGAGCAGCCGGTAATCTCCCTCCTTGTCGTGGCCGAAGCGGTGGTTGAAACCGACGACCAGATTCTTCACCCCCACCTTCCCGATCAGATAGTCCTTTACGAAACTCTCGGAAGGAATCCGGCTGAAGGCCCGGTCGAACGGAATCACGATCAGATTGTCGATTCCGAACCGGTCGAGCAGGTATATCTTCTCTTCGAGCGAAGTCAGCAGCCGCAGCCGCTCCTGTGTACCGAGCGTCACGCGGGGATGCGGGTCGAAGGTCAGCACGATACTTTCTCCCCCGACAGCGGCCGCCTCCCGGCGAATCCGGTCGAGCAAAACCCGGTGTCCGCTATGAACTCCGTCGTACGATCCGACGGTAGCCGCCGGCGAACGGAACGAAGGCAGATTTTCGAAGCCGTGGAATACTCGCATCGACACCTTAATTATTGTCGTTATTCTCTTCGGATTCCTTGACGCAGTAAGCAACCTTTTCCAGAAGAGTCGTAATATCGTAATTCTCCACGTAGATACCTTGCGGGAAATTCAGGCGTGTCGAGGTAAAGTTGAGTACGCCCTTGATGCCGGCGTTGATGATCGGCACGACCAGTTCGGGGGCGACTTTGGTCGGCGAAGATACGATGACGATCGAGATGTCGTTCTCCTGGACGACCTTCTCGAAACACTCCATGTGGTAGCACGGAATGTTGTCGATCGCAGTATCCACTTTTGCGGGATCGACGTCGAACGCGACCGTGATCCGCAGCTTCAGGCTCTTCCCGTTGAAATATTTGGTGATGGCCTGCCCCAGGTGACCCATACCGATTACGGCGATGTTCACCGGGCTTTCGCTGTCGAGGATGTTGCTGATAAAATCGATCAACACCTTTACGTCGTAGCCTTTCTTGGTATCGCTCGAGAACCCGATCAACATCAGATCCCGACGCACCTGCACAGCCGTAATGCCGTGAATCCCGGCCAGCACGTGCGAAAAAATGTGGGTAATGCCCTCCCTATGGCAGGCGAGCAGCGTACGGCGATACTCGCTGAGCCGCTCGATCGTTTTTTCGGGAATTCCGTTGGGTATTAAAGCCATTTCAATCTACGGTAATGGTGAAGTCCGGTCGGTAGCTCACACGCATCCAGTTTTGGTTGACATGGTTGGACCCTCCGGGCATTTGCTGGAACGTATAAGAGGTTTGCAGCGGCGTGTAGCGGCGTCCCTCCATATCGTACTGGATGTCGGAATACATCGCCGGAACGAAGATCATCGCCGCATCGTAACCCCGGTAAGAGTAGAGCGACGGCAACGCCCCGAAAGCTTTGATGTAGTCGCTGTCGAAAGTCTTGATTACCTCGGCATCGCGTTTGGCGTGATAAGTCGAGAAGAGCACGAGCCGGTCCTTGAAGTAGAGCGCCCGATCGAGGTTCCCGAAGCGGTTCCAACGCGAATTGCCGACGATCGTGAAACGGGGAGGCGTCTTGCCGCGGGCTACGAGGTTGGTATTGGCCGAAGCGATGGCTGCCAGAATACGGTCCACTTCGAGCCCGCTGTCGCTCAAAACAATCAGCAGGTTGTCCTTGCCATTGGCCAGCAGCGACGAAAGCCCCTGGTCGCCCTCCTTGACAGCGTAACGATAATTATGCCGCGCGTAAGGTACACCCTGCAGTGCAGCCAGAATTTCCCGTTCGAACTCCCGGTCGTTCTTCTCTCCGTAGATCAAGGTAACCTGTTTGTGCTCACCCTGAGTCAGTTCTTCGATTTTGGCATATTTCCGCATCTGGGGCGGTGCCATCTGAAACAAAACATCGCTATCGACGTTCTTGACATCGGCCAGAGGCGATACGACCGGCACGGCATACTCCTCGGCATACCCGATTACGGCAGGAAGTTCCTCTTCGTAAACCGGGCCTACGATCAAGCGGGCCGCCCGAAAATCGGCGTCGTCCACAATCGTACGGAGTCGGTCGCTTTCCTGCCGGGTATTGAACAGATCGACCCGAACGGAGTATCCGTATTGGGTCTTTATCTTTTCAAGCCCCAGGAGAAATCCCTGGTAGAAATCGAGATAATTCGGATTCTGTTTGTCGCCATCGGTCATCGGCAACAACAGCGCCACACGAAGCGGCTCTCCGCTGCTCAATGCCAGAAAATCCACCTCTTTCACCTGGGGTTCGACCGTCGTCAAGGTATCGCTCTCCGTTGGCTCGGGCTGTCCGAATCGCTCTTCCGGCGCCGGCTCGGTCGCGGACTTTGCATCGCCGGGGACTTTCAGCATACTTCCCGAACGGAGGTCTTGCGCTGAAATACCGTTCAGCCGCTCCAGATTTTCAACCGTCGTACCGAAGCGACGGGACAGCGCGTACATCGTCTCCCCGGGAGCGACGATGTGGTACATATAACCCTCCTCGGCAACCAGGTTCAGACGATCCTTGTACTGCTCCCATGCCGCCGTGTTTTCCGCTTCGTCAGTCTTGCCGACCGCCTTTTTGCGAATCAAAATGACCGAACCCGGTTTCAGGTGAATCGGATCCAGGCCGGGATTGTCCTCCATGATGGTTTCGACCGAGATCGCATAGCGCCTCGAAATCCCATAAAGGGTTTCGCCCTTCTGCACCGTGTGCTGATCGAAGGTCTTCTTCAGCTTTTTAGGAGAAAGCTGCTCCTGTACGACGACACCCGTTTCCACGACCGGGATTTTAAGGCTCTGGTCGGCTTTGAGCCCTTGAGCGAGCTGCGGATTTTCGGCGGCGATCACCTGTTCCGCCACTCCATAGGTTTTGGCCAGCGAATAGAGTGTTTCCCCGTGCCGGACGTTGTGGACATAGTATTTTGCACCGTTGATATAAACGATCGTCTGCGATTTCTCGATAGACTGCGGCTCCTGGGCATAAAGGTTCGCCCCGGCCGTCAGCAACATCGCGGTACAACACAGTTCCTTCAGCATAGTCTATTGTTTCTCGTTTTTCTCCCGGCAGCGGATTTCGGTAATAATTTTCTTGGTATAGAGCGGGAAATCGCCGTTCATCATCCAGGAGTAATAGCTCGGCTCGACGCGGAAAACCTCCGCGACCGAACGGCCCTTATATTTGCCGAATCCGAAGACCTCTTCCCCTTTTTCGTTATAGAGGATGCGTCCTGCGAAGTCGGCGGATTCCGCCCGCGTGGAAAATTCAGCCAGAGCCGCGACATCGTTCTGCAACTCCCCGTAACGGTCCAACTGGGCTTTCAGCACCTCGTATGTCGCCAACGTATCGGCCTCGGCCGAATGGGCATCCGCGAGATCCTTGCCGCAATAGAACTTATAGGCCGCCACCAGCGTCCGCTGCTCCATTTTGTGAAAGATATTCTGCACGTCGATGAATTTACGTTTGCGGAAATCCACGTCCACACCGGCCCGCATGAACTCCTCGACCAGCATCGGCAGATCGAAGCGGTTCGAATTGAAACCGCCGAAGTCGCATCCCTCGATAAACTGGGCCAACGACTTGGCAATTTGCGGAAAAAGTGGGCAATCCTTCACATCTTCGTCCGTAATGCCGTGAATGGCCGTAGCTTCGGCTGGAATCGGCATTCCCGGATTGATCCGCCGCGTACGGACGATCTCCTCGCCGTCGGGCATAACCTTGACCATCGAAATTTCGACGATGCGGTCCCGTGCGATGTCGATGCCGGTCGTTTCCAAATCGAAGAAAATGATCGGCCGCTTGAGGTTGAGCTCCATCCGGGTTATGCGTTAATCATCATCGGCATAAGCAGCATGAGCGTCGCGCTCGACTGCTTGTCGTCATAGACGGGTTTGAATACGCCGGCACGAGTCGAATCGGCCAATTCGATGACGATGGTCGGCGTATCGATGTTGGAGAGGATTTCCACCAGGAACGTCGATTTGAAACCGATCGTGATATTCTGGCCTTCGTAGCTGCAACTGATCGTTTCGTTGGCCGATACCGAGAAATCGATGTCCTGCGCCGTAAGGTTGATCCGGTTGTCGGCGATGTCCATGCGGATCAGGTTGGTCGTGGGGTTCGAGCAGACGGCCACACGCTTGATGCCATTGACCAGTTCGATACGATCGACGAGTACCTTATTGGGATTCGCGGTCGGAATCACCGCATTGTAATTCGGGTAATTGCCTTCGATCAGGCGGCACACCAGCGTATGGTTCTTGAGCTGGAACATGGCGTTTTTCGAATCGAAGCTCACCTTGATCGCGTCTTCCTCCTTGAGCAGCACCGATTTGAGCAGCACCGATTTGAGCAGGTTGGCCGGCTTCTTGGGCAGGATGAACGACGAAGCCACTTCATTAGCGGTTTCCACCTCGTATTTCACCAGCTTGTGGGCGTCGGTACCCACGAATGTAAGCATCGAAGGGGCCAGGTTGATATAGACGCCGTTCATCACGGGACGCAGCTCGTCGTCGGCCGTGGCGAAAATCGTTTTGTTGATGCCGTTCACCAGCACGTCCACATCGAGCGTCAACTCCTTGCAATCGGCCGAAAGAGCCGGGATCGCCGGATAGCTCACGGCGCTGGCGCCGGGAATCGAGAGTGAACCGCTTTTCCAACTCAAACGGATCTCCCAGTTCTGATCGTTCACTTCGATCGTCAGAGGCATTTCGGCGAACTCCTTCAGCGAATCGAGCATCAGTTTGGCCGGAGCTGCGATGGTGCCTCCGCTTTCGACGCCGTCCACGCGAATCGAGCCCACGAGCGTGGTTTCCAGATCGGAAGTAGTCACCCGCAGCTCATCCCCCTTGAGCTCCATCAGGAAATAATCCAGGATGGGCAATGTATTTTTATTGCTGATTACTTTGCCGGTCGTGGCCAGGAGAGAGAGCAATGCAGAACTTGATACGGAAAATTTCATAGGTTTTAATGTAATTTATTTTCTGTTAGTCTTTTGAAGCCTTTTGTTTATTGGTTGGGTATTCCGAGGCAGCCCCCGCGTCTGAAGTTTCCTATTTCGTTTTTACTACCTGAAAGAATCGGGAAACCATCCTATCCCGCTGCGGTGCCCGGGTATTCATCGAACTCGGCTCCGGGTTCGCGTCGCTGCCCGGAACCATTCCCGAAATCCGGTCGGTTACAACGTCGCCAGTTTATCGAGCGCCGTCTGGATCATCTTTCTGACGAAAGGTTTATAATCCGTGCAGGCGTCCAGCGCGATCCGCTGGGCGATGATCGTACAGATCGTGGCGGCTTTGTGGCCCATGAGAGCGGCCAGCCCGGCCAAAGCAGAACTTTCCATCTCGAAATTGGTGACCCGGCGTCCGTGATAGTCGAACGACTC
>OIEL01001587.1_pt1 | contig 10955 bp, 9 predicted proteins | sample 1581731 | NCBI WGS metagenome assembly OIEL01 (sample SAMN01760977, study PRJEB22395) | human gut metagenome | reverse complement strand
TTTTAATTCTGTCTCAAAAACAACAGTATCATCTAAAAGTTTAAAAACTCTCTCAAATACTTCTAATCCACAAATGATCCCATCCTGCTTACAGATTAAATTCACTTCTCCCTGTTTTGGTTCTGGCATCACTGCGTTTGTGCTGACATCTTCCTGTGTGATATCTTCTTTTAATGCATTCATCAGATATTCATCGATGTTAATTTTCATCGTTACACCACTGATCATAAAAACTTCTGTCCTTTCGTTTGATTTCATCAAGAACAAGCTGTTCATTCTCTTTTTCACGCTGTTCTTCATTCTTATACTGACTTAAATCTACTTCGACTGTCTCGGCTTTTGATGGATGTTCTGTGATGTCTTTCGCTGCTGCCTTGGCAAATACAAGTGCTTCCAATAATGAATTACTTGCCAGACGGTTTCTTCCATGGACGCCATTACAGCTTGTCTCTCCACAGGCATAAAGTCCCTTCATGGAAGTTTTGCTTCCCAGATTTACCTTGATTCCACCCATAAAATAATGCTGTGCCGGAACAACCGGGATTGGCTCTTTTCTCGGATCAAAACCTTCTTCCACGCACTGTTCATAAATATGAGGAAAATGTTCCAGAATTGTTTTCTCTCCCAGAGGGCGCATATCTTCCCATACAAACTCTGTTCCATCCTTTTCCATCTGGGCAGAAATCTTCTGGCTCAGCAGATCTCTCGGCTGTAATTCGTTTGTAAAACGCTGTCCGTTCTTATCATACAGAAGAGCACCTTCTCCTCTGACTGATTCTGAAACCAGGAAACGCCGTCCGGGTTTCTTTGAATAGAGAGTTGTCGGATGAATCTGGATATAGTCCAGATTTTCCATTTCCACATGGTGCTTCATGGCAATTCCAACACCATCTCCTGCAATATGCGAAAAGTTGGTAGAGTTTTTAAAAAGCCCGCCGATTCCGCCGCAGGCAAGAACCACATACTGAGAATAAACAGGAAATGCCTGGTCATTCCGGTCCATTGCAATGATTCCGCAGACTGTATTGTCTTTGGAGATCAGGTCTACCATAGTCATATATTCACAAATTTCAATATTTTCTTTTATTTTTGCAGCAGTTAAGAGAGTCTGTGTGATTTCTTTTCCTGTAATATCCTCATGAAAAAGAATTCTTGGCTGGGAATGTGCTCCCTCTCTGGTAAACGCCAGATTTCCCAAACCATCCCTTGTAAAATCCACATGATAACGCAGAAGATCCCTGATAATATCATTGGAGCTGCGGATCATCAGATCTACTGCCCGTTTATTATTCTCATAATGTCCTGCCCGCATGGTATCTTCAAAATAATTTTCATAGTCATCTTCGCCGCGCAGCATACAGATTCCACCCTGTGCCAGGAATGAATCTGACTGGTCTGCCTCCTGCTTGGTGATAAGCAGGATTTTCATTTTCTCCGGAAGGTTCAGCGCACAGTACAGTCCGGCTGCCCCTGTTCCCACAATAATGACATCATAATGTTCTTTCATCTTTCTTTCCTCACATCATGCTTGATTTTCGTTTGTCTGTGCAATTATACTCCCCGGATATACAGGTGTCAAGACACCTGTATATAATTATGACAACATTGTTTGCTTTGAGTTACTGTGAACGTAACCACTTTGAAAATCCTACTGCTTATTGCTTTTCACATCTCCACAGGGGTCTTACTTGATTCGGTTAAAGGCAGAAACAGATTTTCCATTGACTATTGTAACCGCCCCACAGTCTCTGGTGATCAGCACTCTGCTTCCACTCTTCTTCAGCCGTTCCAGCGTATCCGGCGACGGATGCCCGTATGTGTTTGTTGCAGAACAGGAAACAACAGCCAGTTCCGGTCTGACGATTTCCAGAAACTCTGCTCCTGTAGAATATCTGGAACCGTGATGAGCAGTTTTCAGGAAGTCCACATCTTCAAGACACCCATTCTGTATCAGTTTTTCTTCTGTCACCATCCCGATATCTCCGGTAAAAAGCCCTTTGAAATCTTTGCTTATCATTTCCAGAACCATCGCATCTTCATTTACTTCCTTCCCTGATGCTGTGGACTCCGGCCACAGAACCTTCAGTCTGACAGTTCCATATCTGATCTCATCTCCTGCTTTCACAGTAAGCACCCGGACTCCCGCTGACTCTGCCAGCTCTATCAGCTCCTGATAATTTTTATTCTCCTGAATATCGCTCCATTTGGGCAGGATCAGATTCTCTATGCGCAGAGAAGTCAGATCTTTCTCAACAAATTCCAGAAGTTCCCGCACCCCGCTGATATGATCTTCATCTGTGTGAGAAACATAAATTCCGTCCAGTCTGGAAATTCCTCTGCTCTTCAGATATGGGAGCAGTTGATATTTTCCCAGTTCATTCTTATTCGTACTGCCCCCGTCGATCAGGATATTCCATCTGTTTTCTATTTCCACCACAATTCCGTCTCCCTGTCCCACATCCAGACAGGCGATACGGAAATCTTCATGCGGTCTGTAACTGATCAGCAGAATTGCAAAGCATACCATACCTGCATATACAGCCCGGATTTTCCACGCAAAGATCTTACCATTTTCACTTTTCTTCACACCCGCTCTGTATATCCACACCGCTGCTGCCAGAACCAGATAATATCCAACGATCTGCCACACTTCCGGCTTTCCGCCAATCCATGTGCAAAACGAAAGTCGCCCCAACAGCACTGTCAGAAACTCATATCCTCTCAGAATAATCCTGCCCGGAACAACAGCCAGAAATGCGCCTCTGACAGTGACTAATCCAAGTAATGCACCGGCAGTTCCGCTTCCCAGTACAATCCCCACAGTAGGAAGCACCAGCAGATTCAGAAAAATCCCCATCACCGACACTTCTCCGTAAAACCACAGCACTATGGGAAGTATGGTAAGCTGCACAACTCCGGATGCCAGAAATGACATCAGAAGTTTATCTCTGATTTTTCCCTTCTCATTAACCTCACTTCGTTTTTTCCGGTTTAATACATCCATCCCCTCCTGTACTAACGGCCAGACACAGCCAATCCCAATCACCGATCCAAAAGACAGCAGAAAACCTCCATCAAGCAGATACGCCGGATTTTCCATAAGGATCAGGATCGCCGCAGCCGCCATTCCTGTAGGCATATCATAAATCCGTCCTGCGATCTTTGCACCTACAGAAAGTAAAAACATACATACTGCCCGCATAGTTGAAACAGACCCTCCGGTCATCATCCCATACTGAAGCATGATCACCAGCGCCAGCAGGCCTGCCGGCCAGATACCCAGACCGATTTTTTTCAGCAGATTATACAGTCCCATTCCAAGAAGACTGATATGAAGCCCCGAAATCGCCAGGATATGTATAATCCCTGCCATCTGATAACGCATTTTCAACTCCGAATCCAGATTTGTTTTATCTCCCAGCACGATTGCTTCAAATGCTCCAGCTTCCATTCCACAGGTCTTCTCCAGAATACCTGCAAATTTCTGCTGCACATCGATCAAGAACTGCCCATATGCAGAATGACTCTGCGACTGTTTCTTTATCTTTCCTTTCTTCATCACATAGTAGATCCTCTGGCAGCCATAGTATGCTTTACTGTCAAACTCTCCCGGATTCGTGGGGCTTTGCACCTCTTCCAGTTTTCCGGACACCAGAACAAGACTTCCTGCCAGAAGTTTATCAACATCACTGTTACCGCTATGATTCTTTTTTTGTTTTAAATAAACCTTTATATTATCAATGGAAACTTTTTCAGAATTGTAAATAAGATAAGTATTTCTAAGATATACAGATTGAAAATCTTCATTCTCCCGGCACCTGACCACCTCCCCGCAGATGGTGGATTCCGGATGCTTTCTGATCCATGTCTGCACAGACTGTGGCAGTGGATTCCCCCTTATCAGGGAAAATCCCAGCCAGTCTGTCACACACAGAAAAACAACCAGAAGCATGCACAGGATACACACAGGGCGTCTCCTCACTTTTGTGCCTCCTCTTCGTTTATGAATATCACTCTTTTTCCTTGACTACCAGCTTATCATTTCTTTCATAAAAATGATACAGCTCCATCTTCTTACCAAAGGTATCCAGCCTGTCCTTCCCGCCGACCGTAATCTGCACTTTGTCTGCATCCAGCGCATCCAGCAGCGAATTTACCACAGAATATACCGGTATTTTCTCCGATACATCCAGCGCATAGGAAGAAAATACTCCGTCAAATGCCACATAGCAGATCCTGTCTGCTATGGTCACATTCAGAACCTCCGTATTCTCCGGAATTGTGGGGTAATGCCCTTTTTCCAGCGGTCCCTTCATTAACTGTTCCAGAACGATCCTCTCTTTGGGGATACTGCGTTTATACCGCACAGTACGCTGTTCTTTTACCAGCTTCTGACCACTCTTATCAGTAAAATAAAGCGTAAAGGTATTGCTGCAATAGGCATCCGGTTCAGTTCCTGTGAACTCGGCAAAGGTATCTGCAGTCATATTTCCCACAGCCTGTCCCCTGGAATCTGTCAGATCTTCATTTTCTATTGTAAAACGCACAGAATTAATCCCCGGAACCTGAAGAAAAGTCTTCACAACACCTGCCCGCACAAGTAATTCCCTGGCGCGGCTCATGCTGCTGTACTGACTGTTAAAGTTGACCACCAGCACGTCCTCTTCTACACTGTAATTCATCTGTACTCCTTCAGGAAGCAGACTGACCCGGTTCTGCGAATCTGTCTGCTGGCTGTTCATCCGCTGCATCATATCCTTAAGCATATAGTCTGCAGTTGTCTCCTCCGGAGAGTAGCTTTCCTTCTGAAGCTGAGTTTCATCAGAGCTGATATCGTACAGATAATATTTGGCATCCTGCTTACCCGAATCTTCATGTATCTCCACAGAACACCCGGCCGCAAGGATGCTTAGTATTAACGCTGTTATAATGATTGAAAGTTTCTTTTTCACAATGGCACCTCCTATGACGGTATATAAGACAGAGGAATACGCACAGAGAATGTAGTTCCCTCTCCTTCTTTACTGAATACTTTGATCGTTCCATGGTGCATTGCAATAGAACTCTTGGTGATCGCCAGTCCCAGACCGGTTCCCCCGATTTCCTTGGAATGGGACTTGTCCACACGATAGAAACGCTCAAAGATTCTCTCTATACTGTCCTCAGGGATTCCCATACCGGAATCCGCCACTGTTATATAGAAATATTTATGGTCTGCATCCAGTGACACGCGCACCCATCCATCATCCACATTATATTTAATGCCATTCTCCACCAGATTGCTGATGGCAAGAGTAAACTTTACCTCATCCACATCTGCATCCACAGGGCGGAAGCAATCCAGGATCAAATCGATATTGCGCTTGTCCGCAATTGGACGCAGACGTTTGAGAATATCTTCAAGAAGCTGATTGATATCCATATGTGTAATGTTCACATCTGCAGCTTTCTTATCCATCTTTACCAGTGAGAGCAGATCTGTAATGATCTTATTCTCTCTGTCGATCTCAGCAGTAATATCACTCATAAACTCCTGATACAGTTCCTCCGGGACTCCCTGCTGTCCAACCAGAGAATCTGCCAGAACCTTCATAGAAGTCAGAGGCGTCTTCAGTTCATGGGACACATTGGATACAAACTCCTGTCTGGATTCATCAAGGATTTTCATACGGTTGACCATCTTGTTGAATGCATCTGTGATCAGCTCTGTCTCCGTATAGTCAGGAACACTGATTTCTTCATCCAGCATGCCATCTGTCAGATCTTCAATGGCCTTCGTCACTCTTGCAAGTGGTTTTACAAGTATTGTAGAGAGCAGCCATGCCAGAAATACCGAAAGAACAACAATACTTCCGATCAGCATCACGCCTCTCTGTTCCATCTCTGCCAGTGTTTCCGCAATATCAACAGCCGAAACGCTTACCAGCATCACGCCTTGAAGCTGCTGCACATCCGGACTCTGTACAGGAACCGCAAGCTCCAGTACTTTACTTCTGGCGTCATAATTGCTTGTCTCTTCTCCTTTCAGACAGGCTACAGCCAGTGAACTGAGAAGCGTCTTTCCCTCCTCTGTGTGGAAGGTATCACTCACTATCTTAAAATCTCTGTCAGCCAGCAGGATACGTCCGTTATACACATTGGAAAACAGTTCCAGCTTGCTGTTTACAATCTCTGAATCTGTATCATTGAGATAATTCTCCCTGATGATCAGATTACATAAAATATCGCACTGATCACCCACTGTCTCTGTAAGCATTGCAACCGCCCGGTTCTGATAGTTATGAAGCATCGTATATGTTACAATAACCCCCGGCACGATTCCCAGAATGATCAGGATGACCAGAATACGAAAACGCAGACTTCTGAAAAAATTTTTTCTTTTTTTCACCTTTTCAACTCCGTTCTCTTCTGTCATGCAGTTTGATGCATGCTTTCTGTCTGTTCGTAAAACAGTCATTGTTTATCGAATCCTTATCATCTTATCACAGAAAAATGGGCTTTTCTACATCTTAGCGAAAAGTAATTTATTTTTTGTAGCAATCAATGCGCAAGACATATCTCAGGAAATATTACCATGAACGAAAGATACCCAAAATACTATTTGTATTGACTTTATTTTTTGATTTTCATTTCAGGTCAACTATAATCAAAATTTTAATTGACCTGCGATTGTACTTTTATTATATGAGGTCAATCCTGAACATGTTTATTGTTGACTGCAATTGCTCTTTTATTATATACGGTCATCATTAATCACGTTTATTGTTGACCTCAATCGCTCTTTTATTATATACGGTCATCACTAATCACGTTTATTGTTGACCTCAATCACTCTTTTATTATATACGGTCATCACTAATTATGTTTATCGTTGACCTCAATCGCTCTTTTATTATATACGGTCATCACTAATTATGTTTATTGTTGACCTCAATCACTCTTTTATTATATATGGTCAATCCTGAACATAATTATAGTTGACCGCAAATACTCTTTTACTATATATGATCATTTTTGATTCTCCGAATAGATATGGCACAGTCAAGCTATACAGCAACTGTCTTTACAAAATGAATTTTATTAAACTCTGTCAAATATTAATAACCTGCATACGTATTCTCTCTCATATGTACAGCAATCGCCATCCAACTATTTCTGCCACAAATTCCATCAGCCAACTGATTCGTATTCTTCTGAAATGTACGAAGCGCATTTTCTGTTTCTGTTCCGAAAATACCATCTGCCTGCACCTGTAAAAATACCTGCAGCATCTTTACAGCTGTACCCGTACATCCTCTGGATAATTCAGGAAAGATGACTCGCAGTTCTTCTGTCAGCGTTATTTCCTTTCCTCCTGAAGGTGAATTCTCTTTTTCCTTTCCCTGAATCAGCTTTTTAAAACGGTTCCAGTCATTTTTTGCACGGATAGCGGAAGGACAGTTTTTGGCGCATACATCATAGTGCTGTACTACTCTGTCTGCCGGAATATTCAATTCCGACATAAGCTGTCTGCACACCTCTGCTGTATTTGCAAATGCCTTATCATAATCAAAACCGGCCTGCACACACATTTCAATTCCTACAGAATTACGGTTATTCACTGTTCCAAATAATCTTCCTCCATAATTCACCCCTACATGCCATGCGCCTCTGCTATATGGCATTGCCTGATATGCTGATTTATCATCCACATACACATGAGCTGAATATCCATCAAAATTCCCATGATACTGTGCCATTGCATGAGCCCTGGCATCTGCACCTGTGCTGTAATTGTCCGTATTGTGGATTACAATATATCTTGGTATTTGTCCCGAATAACTGTTTCTTTCTGATATATACTGCTGATTTATATTCATAATCTGCTCCTTTCTGCTGAAATCATATATCTTTTCTAAGTCTGTTTTTCTATCGTATTTTGTGAATGTCGTTTCAGTACATCAATTGCCTGGCAAATGCTTTCCGGAAGAGGCAGACCCATCAGTCCCGCATTCTCTATGATAGAAAGACCTTCATTTGCAATAAATCCAATGCATACCGCATCTCTCAGATATTCTGTCCCCATCAATGCATCCAGACGGGCAGCAATGAGAACATACAACAATGTCATGCCTTTTCTGCACAAACCTTTCCATCCAGCTCTGCTTTCCAGTGCACCATTTTCAGATTTCGGACTTTTTCCAAATACTGCCGGAAGAAGGATTCCTCCTGTAAACCAGTCGATTGCCATAAACAAAAGCAATGTCTGCAGGAATTTATCCCAGCCTCCAAAACACACTGCCAGAGTACTTCCGGCAAGACCAATTAATGTAATTATTCTGTATTTCATAGTTTTCACCTCTCTTTTTCTTAAAAATGGGTACAAAAAAAACGGTCGGTGGGGGAATGCCAATCGTTCTCTTCATAATCAACTTTATTCATCTTTAACTTTGTTCCTGTCAAACAATCATAATATCACTTTCGTTCCAGTCTATAGATATCTCTTCGCCATCTAAGTAAATCACATAATTTTTTGGTTTTTCTTTTCCAAGATAGCCATTATAACTTATCTGTTCTCCATTTTTATTTACAAATTCTTTTTTTGTAAAAATTGTATTTTGTGTATCTGATATCTGGAAATCTTTATTATCTTTCTTTCCACAAATAACACTGATATACAGTTCTCCGGTTATCGTACATTCTCGCACAACAATTGTATTATCTTTCTTAAAATCAGCCCTATTATAAAGACATTTTATCTCAGAATGTGATGTACATTTCCACCCTCCTTCTTCTTTATAAATTATTTTACTATTCATTTGTCTATCTTCAAGATATAATACCTCTATGGAATCTTCACCATATATTTCATCTATTTTATTTTTTTCAATTCCATAATACTTTTCTGCCTGATCTGCTGTTGAAAAACTCACATATGCATTTTCTATTTCGCAAAACGACATTACAATTAGAAATACCGTACATAATATCGCCCATGTTATAATCCACTTTGACGCAAGCTTTTTCATTTTCTTCATGATTGCCAGGCCTAAACAAAAGACAATACTATAAATAAATATACGTACATTATTATATGTAATCCCTGCCTGAAATTTACTCTCTCCCGGGTGAGTTCGCTGATAATTAGTTCCAGTTACCATAGCATAGAATATAAGGTTTATCAAAAACATAATTAACGTTTTTAACGATATTTTTCCTTTTTGTTTCTTTTGTCTGTATATCCTTATACAAGTACAAATCATGAAAACAAATAGTAACAGTTCAGCAATATTTAGTATTTGTATATCCATATTTCTGTTCTCCTTAATTCTAATTTGAACCGCCAGACATATTTCGCTTTCATTTTCTCAATTACTCACCGACTTTTACCGTAACATAATACCAGCCCTTTTCTTTCTCAGACAGATTAATCTCATATTCTATTCCTCCATATTCTTTTACCATCTGAATCACATCTGTCCGGCTGTCATCATTACTATAGGCAAATAAAGAAAATCCACTGTCCAAAAAGCCTTGTGTATACCAGAATCCCACTGTATAACTGCCATTATTTTGCCGGACTACAGCTTCTCCACCTGAAGAACATTTTTTATAATCTTCTGGTAGTTCGATTAATTCCATATCTTTCCTTATTTTTATCTGGTTATTCTGTACCATCTGAACAATTTCAGTCCTTTTTTCCTTATATACCTGAAAGTTTAATTTCTTTATACCATCATTAAACAAAAATGCCAGATATATTCCAAATAGAAAAACTGGTATTGCCGCAAACCAAAATACACGAATCTTTCTCAAACAGCAAAAACTCCGTATGATATATATAAAAGTTAAAATAAATGATGCAAAAATAACATACCAAAATCCCCTGAAAAAAAGTTCTTCGAAATACCAGATTGTAATAAAATTTGCAGTTATCACAGCTATGCATTGTAATATAATTAATTTTAATTTTTTTCTCTCATCCTTCATTCCCGATTCTCCAGCCAAATACCAATTCTTATACTTCGCCATAATCACGCTCTTTTTTATTATATTGTAACCATACTCTTATTTTCCCTTAAAAGCTGCTATAAAAAGAACGGTCGGTGGGGGAATACCAACCGTTCTTTACATCTCTAGTTATTTTTCTTATGTTCTTTTCGGATGCGAACTATTTCATCATATACTTTCTGCTTTCCTTTCTGTTTTCTCTCTTTTCGAAGATTTTCTCCCTCCTCTACTTCAACGCCCCATTCAGATAATTGCTCAAGTATTTTTTCGGATGGTTTCTTAAATACATCACTTCTATCCAAATGATTTTTAATAATATATTTAATCTTTGCACTTTTATCACAAAAAACAATACAAAAACAATCTAATCGAGAACTCCGCACATAATTCGAATAAAGTTCATAACTGGAATATACCTTCCCTTTTTTTCCTCTTTTTTTTTCAGAAAAAACAATTCCATCCACCCTTGTCGCATACTGTCCTCCAGAACTCCAACAATCTTTTCGTATAATTTCCAATTCATTCCATTTATATGATTTTTTCCTAAACAATGCAATTACTTCGCACCCATCTTCTGTCAGAATAACGCTTTTTAATGTAATAAGCGCTGATGGCAACATTATTATTATAAAGCTTACACCCATAATAATACCTATGCTCTCTTTTGTATAAAACCACATTCCCCATGCCAAAAATTCTACTATAGCAAATAACAAAAGCACTTCCGAATTTGTTTGTTTTATTCTCATTTTATTGCTTCTCATATACCAATCATCTCCCCGTTTTCTACTCTGCTCACCCTCTAGTTCTTTATATAACTTATCTAAACGCCTTTTTCTGATACAGCCAAATTCCAGTACATCGAATAAATAAGTAACTGACTCAAGACTTGCCTGATTTTTCATTTGCTGCGTTGTCGTCGGTCGCCGTAGCCACCGCTACGCCTCCTTCCTCCGCCTTGAAAT
>OIEL01001571.1_pt1 | contig 11017 bp, 13 predicted proteins | sample 1581731 | NCBI WGS metagenome assembly OIEL01 (sample SAMN01760977, study PRJEB22395) | human gut metagenome | reverse complement strand
GGCAACCAGCCTAAGGTTTAAGCCACCTTGCCAAAACGGAACAAAAACCCCCATGAGCGGCCACTCATGGGGGTTTTGTCGTAACTTAACGATTAATACTTATTACTTTTGCCTAATCACAGTATATCAGATTTTTGGCAAAATACAACACTTTTAAGTATATTTATCATAAAATGCAAATGTCAAGTAGTATTGCAAATTTAATTCCCCCCTTTTTCACCAAGTAATCCGCAGTCAAAACATCCCTATCTCTTTTAAAATATTACAGCATAAAAAGACTGTCGGGCTGGCAGTCTTTTTTCGAATATCCGCTCCCATATCTAATGTAGGAGTGCCGCTTCTGGTTCTCCGCGAATCTTTTCAATGGCGCTTTCTCCATCAAAAATCATTCTGGGGTAATTGTTCATCCATTCCTGTATCTTTTTTATATCCGCTGTTCTAACATCATCCAAAACAGTTCCCTTAGGATGCCACCGGCGAATCAACTTGTTATTATTTTCGTTTGAGCCTCGTTCCCAGCTTGAATAAGCATGGCAATAGAAAATCTGCGTTCGATCTTTTTTATTTCTTCGAGATCGTTTTAATCCGTCAAAATCTGCAAACTCCGTTCCATTATCCACTGTTATCGTTTTGAATAATTGACGGAAACCTTTCTCTGTATACTTTCTCTCTAGCTTATCAAGGATACGGACTACTTCTGCAGCCGTATGTTCTTTTAAAATCTCCACAATCTCATATCTGGTTTTTCTTTCTGTCAATACAAGAAAGGAGCGTTTTGACTTTCCCTGCGCACCTACTACCGTATCCATCTCCCAATGTCCTATTTCATTCCTGTATCGGATATCTTTAGGTCGCATTTCAATACTGGTACCTGCATTTTTTCTTTTTTGAACTCGTTGTCTTTTCTGTTTCTTCCTTGTTTTATGATAAGGACAGTCTGCCATTGTCACATTCAGAAACAAGTCTTTTTTGATATAGTTGTATAAGGTAGTTAAACATATGTGCGTATCAAATTTAAGATTTCTCTTTTTTATGATTGCTAAAACAGCTGCAGGAGAATATCTTTTTTGAATTATCATATCTTCTACGAAATGGACGAACTCCCAATCATTTCCTACTTTTAAAGGACGCCCCTTTTCTTTCTGCTTTTCATCCGCTCTGCTCTGTGCCAAATCTGGACTATATATTGTACTCTCAGACCAATCACTGCTATTTCTCTTTACTGTCTTTCCCCTTTTTAGTTCCCGGTATATGGTACTCTGATGTACTCCAATCTGTTCTGCTATCTCTTTTACCGTGTGTTTTGCATTCCATAGAGCCTCAATTTGTAACCTGTTGTTCCAATTTAAATTCTTGTATTTCCCCATATCATCACCCTTTTATGTAAATAGAGACGAGGTTTATTTCCTCGTCTCTATTTATTTCGTATTCTTATTTCATAATAAATTCGTTACATCCTTCTGTTAATGGCATTGCCGTAAATTCAATCCTCTGCGCCTTTTGACTTCCATTTGGCACCATACTTTCAAAGATACCGTAATCTCTTCCGGCTTTCACATAAAGCACCAAACCACTTGCTTTCATGATGGAGCAGGTTCTCATTGTATTCCATTTGTCTGCTTTATCATATATGCTGATTTCAGAACCTGGTAAAAAAGCACCTGTAAGCGCATTTTGTCTTTTTATCACAACTTTTGCGTATTTGCTTTTATAATTTCTCCATTCTTTCATTTCATTAGCTGTTGAAGATGAAAAGACCGCTATATCTGCACCTGCGTACTGAACAATTGCACCACACTTCCAAGTTTCACTTATCATATTTCTATAATGACCGGCACTTTTTTTCCATGCTTTCATTGCATCAGTTAAATCAGAATGAGTTGCCAAATTCTCCAGTATCCAATGGCAATCTTTTTCCACATACATAATATCTGCCAAATCACCAAAATATGCACTACAATCACGATCCATATTTTCATGCATATCAAACCCACTTGTTTTCAATCGGTACAAACCATATTCATACATTTCATCCGACCATTCAAGCGTTTTCGCTCCAGCCTGTTTCCGATATTTATTCTGCAAAGCAAAAGCCTTCTTTGCTTTCTTCTTAGCAGCTTTACTGTTTGCTATCTGCAGATAATTAGTAACCTTGACCTTGTACTTAAAAGTCTTGCGTTTTTTGTTAGCCAAATAAGCCTTAACGGTAACTGTGGTTTGCCCCAATTTTTTTCCATCAATCTGTATATAAGCACCCAAATTGACATCTTTCTTCAATTTTGCTTTTGCTATCTTCTTTTTACTATATTTAACCTTAATCTTTTTTAACTTAATTTTTCGGAAAGTAAAACACTGGTTTCTCCCCTTAATGATAGTAACCTTTTCTGTTTTCACTTTCTTCTTTGCCAGAATTTCCACCGGTGAAGCTAAAACAATTGCCCCCAGCATTACGAAAGTCACTGCTAATAATTTCCCTACTGTTTTCCTCATATCAATCCCTCCTCATTTATTAATATACCGCCGTCCTTATTTTAAAATGATTTCGTTAATACCATCTGTTAATGGCATTGCAGTAAAACTGACTCTCTGCGCCTTTTGGCTTCCATCCGGCACCATACTTTCAAAAATACCGTAATTTCTTCCGGCTTTTACATAAAGCACTAAGCCACTCTCCTTCCTTACCTCATATGCTTTCATCGTATTCCACTTATCTGCCTTATCATATATGCTGATTTCTGAGTCAGGAAGAAAAGCACCTGTAAGAACATTCTGCCTTTTGATAACCACCTTCGCATAATGACTTTTATAATTTCGCCATTCTTTCATTTCATTAGCGGTTGAAGACGAAAACACTGCTATTTGAGTGTTATCATATTGAACAATTGCACCACACTTCCAATAATCTTCTATCATGGTTCGATAATGCCCCTTGCTTTCTCTCCAATCCTTTACAGCATCTGATGGATTAGAATTACCTATTGCTAGATTTTCACTCATCCAATGGCAATCTTTTTCAACATACATAATATCTGCCAAATCACCAAAATATGCACTGCAATCACGCTTATTATTTTTATGTGAATCAAACCCACTTGTTTTCAATCGGTACAAACCATATTCATACATTTCATCTGACCATTCAAGTGTTTTCGCTCCAGCCTGTTTCCGATATTTATTCTGCAAAGTAAAAGCCTTCTTTGCTTTCTTCTTGGCAGCTTTACTGTTTGCTATCTGCAAATAATTAGTAACTTTAACTTTGTATTTAAAAGTCTTGCGTTTTTTGTTTGCTAAATAAGCCTTAACGGTAACTGTGGTTTGCCCCAATTTTTTTCCATCAATCTGTATATAAGCACCCAAATTGACATCTTTCTTCAATTTTGCTTTTGCTATCTTCTTTTTACTATATTTAACCTTAATCTTTTTTAACTTAATTTTTCGGAAAGTAAAACACTGGTTTCTCCCCTTAATGATAGTAACCTTTTCTGTTTTCACTTTCTTCTTTGCCAGAATTTCCACCGGTGAAGCTAAAACAATTGCCCCCAGCATTACGAAAGTCACTGCTAATAATTTCCCTACTGTTTTCCTCATATCAATCCCTCCACATCTATTAATTCTCTCGAATTGTTATACCACTACTATCTTCGCTAATAAGTCGAATACAATAATCCATCATCAACTGAAAAAACACCTGCGATAATGTGCAGCCCTGCTCTGCCGCTACTTGTTTCAACTGTTCCTTTTGTTCCTCATCGAGATAGACAGAATACAAACTTCCACGTACTACATAATCCGGATGATTCTTTTCCGTAATTCTTAATCTATCATCAATGTGATGATTACCGGAAAGGAAAGTACGAATTGCCCGTCGAACAAAAACCACCTTTGTTATCTCTTCTCTTTCCGTCAGGTACTTTGCAAGTTCCGCCACATCTTTTGATAGATAAGATGTGAAATATTTCTTCTTACCACTCATAGTTTATCCCTCCATTCCCTTAGGGGTCATTTCTGACCCCCTATCAGTTTTTCCAACTGCCGGATATGAAAATGATACTTTTCTTGGTCCTGTCCGTCAAGTGTAATTTCTTTTTCTTTTATTGCAGAAAGGATATTTTTAATATCTTTCTTAAACTCCGACTGGGTAAGAATAAATTCTTTTTTTGCCTGAGTTGAAATATCTGCCGGAGTAACTTTTTCTCCTTGTTCCGCTGCTTCAGCAATACTGTCCTGTTCTTTGTCAGAAAGTTCTTTTGCAGCTTTTGCAGCGGCAGACACGGATATTTTTCCCTGCAGTAACGCATCCTTCAACTTTTCACTTCCACTGTTATGTACCGCCTCATAGTTATTAATCTGTCCACGGCTCATACCGGTTGTCTGTGCTAAAATATCTCTGGTTTTTTCTCCCTTAATACCAACCTGCTTTTCATTTCCTTCGTTATCGACTCCGTTAATATATTCAATTCCCTTCGAGCGAAGTTCTTCAATAATTTTTTTCCACTCTTGAATCTCCATATAACGGTCACCGTCAGTATAAGCTCGCTGCTCCCGGTTGCTAGTAATAATAGCATACCTCTCTTTATTCTCTGGGCTTAAATCAAGTTTAACATCCTCTGCCCCTTTTATCACGCATGGAATCAAAGTATCTTCTGTCCAGTCCGGAACACTGGCATCCTCAATCAGCGTATCGATTGCTGTCAATCGTCTTTCGCCTCCCAGCAGTCGATATCCAGTTTCTGTTTCCATTACGTGCACCGGTTGGAGTAATCCATATTGTTTAATGGATTCTGCTAATGATTCAATACCGGATATACTGTAGTGGTTGTTAGGATTCTTCTGTATCTGGTCTCGCGGAATATTTACCACATCCATCACTACAGCACCTTTCGATATGTCACTTAATAATCCAGCTCCAACTTTAAATTTTTCTTTCACTACTACATCCTTATTTTCTTCCTGCTCTACATCCTTTATTGAGGGCATCTTAAATTTTCCTGCCATAGTTTTTCCTCACTTTCTATTCTGGGGGTCATTTCTGACCCCTAACTGTTTTTCTCTAAAATATATTCTGTTAATGCCAGATAATCCTGAGTTGCTTTGCTCTTGTTTTTCCCCTTGTCATATGCCAGCAATGGTATCTGTACCAAACTGCTTTCCTCAAGATTCTTAGAGGTGCTAATACTTACCGGCAAAATGTAATCTGCAAACATTTCACTTAACAATTCATATACACTCTTTGATACATTCTTTCTACCATTCCACTGGGTAAAAAACATACCGCCCATTTTTAATTTTGCATTATATTCCGATACTGCCTCAAACAAATTCATAATAATCGCTACACCCAACAGCGAGCCTCCATCACACCGAAGTGGTACATACATTTCACCCGCAGCCACTAAGCCGTTTACATTAATAATGGATACGGATGGACTACTGTCTATTATACAATAGTCATATTCCTCTTGTACACCCCTTAAATATCTTTGTAACCGAAACTGCTGTGGGGTCTTAACGTCTGCTTTCATAAGTTCTTCTGCCTCGGATAAGGTCAGGTAACTCGGTATAATGTCAAGATTCTCATACACGGTATGTTGAATGCATTCGTGTATGTCCTCCACTCTGTTCAGCAACAAATCCTCCACCGATTTTTCCAACCTCTCACAAGTGCCTTTATAAATGTTGTAGAAAAGTTTCACAAAGTCAACTCTGCTATACATTGTCGTACTATTCATCTGAGGGTCTAAATCAATTAACAATACCTTTTTGTTATATTTAGTTGCCATCATATGTGCTATTGTTGTTACCGATGCTGTCTTGCCTACGCCGCCTTTGTTATTTAAGAAAATTATTGTCTTCATATTTACATCTCCTTTCTTATATATATTATATAATATATATAAGAAAATGTCAATCATCTTCTTATGTTTTCTGGCAAAACATCTTATTTTATTTTCTTTAACAAACTAATAATTTTATACAGGTTTTTTCTCTGTTCTGTTCTTCCTTTTTACTTTTATATACTTTTCTCCCCCAGCAGTTTCAAGAATTCTTTTCTGAAAATCTCTCGTTCTTTCAGAATCATTGATTGACGGTAATCTATCAAGTGATTTTTTTCCTTTCTTTAACAGCCGCATTGACTGCTCCATTCTACGGTTATAGTGTTTTATATCCCTATCCAACTCTTTTTGCATCGCTAACGCTTCATCATCACTTTCAGCCAATCTATCAATTACATTTTTACAGGCCTCACCAATATTGTCATATTCGTGTAAATTGTATCTATTTCCCCTTTCCCCCATATACACAAGCCATTTATCATTCCTATGTTCAAGGCAAACCGCATTTTCACCATAGCCTTTCAAACTATAATATATATCTTCAATTTCATGTCTTGCCAATATTTGTTTTAGTTTTCCTATAAGAATTTCTGGGTAACAGCCCCTGCTTCCTTCAATGGATATATAGACCGTTTTGCCTACTCTCGCTTTTTTTAATCTTTTGGAAGCACATCTTCTATATGTTTTCTTTCTAATTTTCCCTTCTTTAATTGTCTTTTTCATCAAATTCAATCCTTTCTAAAATTTTATTTCTCATCGACTCCTTCATACTCATAGGATGCTTATATTGAACAGCTCCCCCACAACTATCAAATCCCGGTGCAACTACTCCCCTATCTACAATGCATACAACATCAAGATAATCCGCAATAACTCTATATTCATTATATTCCATCGTATCTTTAAAATATGGTAATGATAATTGCTCAAACTTTGTTCCCTTAGGTGCAGTAAAAGTTCCATTACCTCCATATCGTATAACAACAGTCCCTCGTGGCAACTCAACTTTCATTCTATGTCTTCCATTAGGTTCTACATGTTCTGTATCAAATCCGTCATTATCTGCATTCTTGCATTCATCCAACAATTTCCAGTCAACCTCTGGTTGACCATTATTTGATATTTTACCAGTTCCATAACCTTTTTTTCGTAAAACCATTTTGCCACTAATTATTTCTCCTTTATCATTTCTGATAACGTGTTTCATATACGCATGCCCCCTTATAATCTTTGCCAATTTTTTTCATTATACTATACTAGGGAAAAAAAGACAAATGCTGCAAATCAGGATAGCTCCTATTCCAAACTGTTTTCAATCATCCGTTCATGCTCTCTTTGAAGTTTGGTCTTTTCCCATTCAGATTTTAGACCTTTTTTCAATTTAGAGATACTTACACTTAATCGATTCCCCTGCTTTCGCGCTGCGTATTTACGGTTATATTCTTTTTTTTCTTTATGGTCTAAAGTGTTTTTTCCTTTAGGGGTCATTTCTGACCCCCTAGTGCCTTTCTCCTGTTTATCGTAGTCTCTAATCTCCTTCAAGATAGCATTTCCCATTCTCGAATACATATCGTCCATCTTTCCTTTGGCATAATCAGAATCCCCACCATAAGCTTCCCTGTATTTTTCCGTCTGTTCCTCAATCATCTTTTGGAACTGTTTGAATTCTTCTTTATGATATTTTTCAATATAGCATAAAGTGATTTCATCAATTTGTGGTTTTAAGGAATGCATAATAGGATTATTATAATTCCACATATTCCGATTACAGTCCGGCATATTTTTATGCAGTTCTAAAAACATCCGGCATAACTCTTTATCCTTAACCAGTGGATGTTCTCTTTTTTGTTTTAGTATGCTGTCCCGAAGTATACTGTTTATTTTTAAGTTGTTCTCTCTTTCGTTTATTATTTGATTTACTACCTCTCTCTTGCAGGTATCAATACTGCTTTGCTTGAATTTCCCTTTATATTCTTCCTTCACTACTGGCTGTCCGTCTGAATCTAAGATGGGTTCCTTTACCGTCTTACCGTTCACTTCACGATTTTTGTATTGGATATACTTTTTCTTTTCCCGCATTGGTTCCGGCTCAACAGTAGCGACATGCACATGGATATTGTCTGTATTATAATGTATGGCAGCACTCCAAACAGCATTTTCTAATCCTTCTTTTTCAAGCATCTTATGTACAGCGGAACGAGTTATCCCTTTTAACCTTTCTTCATCCAGCACCTTGTCTTTTGAAGAATATAATCCGTTTTTCTCCAGCCACTTATTATCAAATGAGATTACCGTTTGCCACATCAGACTGTCTTTACTCTGTGCCTGCTTAAAAATATCCTTAAGTTTAGTTTTTTCTTCCATTGTTTGGACATCCCCTGTTTCCGTAAAAAGCCCAGTGCTTTTCTCCGGATTCCCCATGTAATCTTGATACAGATTATACTTTGATGTATTGTTACTTCTCGCCGCTTCTTCCCTGTCCACATAATCAATGTAAGAGGAAAATGCTTTTGAGCTGCTTTTACAAAACTTCGTTACAACTACAACGCCGGCCTTTACATGATTCATTTTTTGCCTCCTTTTCCCAAGGGGTCATTTCTGACCCCTTGTTTATTGCAATGGTTCTTCTATCACTTAGGGGTCATTTCTGACCCCCTGTTCACCGCAATGGTTCTTCTGTCACTTAGGGGTCATTTCTGACCCCCTGTTCACCGCAATGGTTTCTTCTGTCACTTAGGGGTCATTTCTGACCCCCTGTTCATCTCAATGGTTTCTTCTGTCACTTAGGGGTCATTTCTGACCCCTAAGTAATTTACCGTTCAATCCCCTTCTGTTTATGCTTTATCGGAGGATGTTTTTGATTATACTGGTGGAACATATTTTGCAAATTTTCCTGTCCTTTTTCCAATGGATTTATTTCTACGCTTTTTTCACTTCTTAACTGCATTTCATTTCTTATCTCCGGAAGTAAGTCATGAACATTATTCAGTTCTCCATAATCTAACCTGTTAATACAATCTTGGAACCACACGTTTCCTTTTTGTAACCCTTTAATATCTCGAACAACCTCTAGTCTTGTCTTCTTTTCTGTCGAATGGTAAACACTACCCTGCCTATGCTCATATCCTTTTGAAATCATAAATTTTTCAATATCCTTATAAGCACTGGTATATGTTTTCCCGGTTGCTTTTGTATATACATCTTTGAGTTTATTGGTATCCAAATCAAATGCAATCTGAACCCGTCTACTCATATAACTTCTTTCCTTCCTCTTGTTCAATCTCTTCGGTTGTTTTTATAATATCTTCTTCCAATTCTCCATTTTCCCAAAATTCCCATCTTTTAATAATTTTACGAAACCACTCCGTTTCCTGGCATACCATGATTGCATTTCCAAACCGCGCCAATTCGGTTGAGCAAGTCATTCCGACATAATGACCGTCTTTTCTCTTTTCAATCTCTGGCACATCATGAATCTCATCAAGATAGGCATTTATCTTGTTGATATCAAGATTTCTCTCTTTTATTTTCTTCTCGTCAAACTCTATAATTTCTTCAAACATACCTTGTTATCTCTCCTTTTTCTCAGGGGGTCAGAAATGACCCCCTGCTATAATTTTACTCTTTTACCTTAGGAGTCATTTCTGACCCCCAATTATTTTTTCCAAAATTTCAGTGTTCGTTGCAATCACATCCGCCGCCTGTTCCAATCTCTCTACCAGCACATTTACTAAGTCAGTATACTTTTTATCCAAATCGACAACATCCTGAACCACGGCACATCTCGATACTATTTTCTTCAAATACTCGTTTCTGCTCAAATGCTGCTTTCTTGCCAGTTCATCCAATTTGGTTACAACAACCGGGTCTACATTTCTTATTTTTATTTCCATTCTATCACCATTTTTTCTAAATTTCATCAAGGGGGTCAGAAATGACCCCTAACCATATTACTGCGCTTCTTTACTTTTTCTTTCGTCACTTTTTTGTTTAAAATGCGCTATCTTTTTTTTCAATTCGTCCTTGCTTTCTTTAATAACCGGGTGCGTGATTTCTCCCACCCGATAACAGTTTTTTGCGTTAAAAAGCCAAAGCAAAGTGTTAAGCACATCCATCATCATGATTGTGTTCTGTTCTGCCGTCTGCACTCCCCAGCGGATTCGCTCTTTCGGCAGATAGTTTTCCTCAAGCTCTTTACGCACAGCCACCGCCAGTTCTTCAAATCCCTGCTCATGCTTATGTATCAAATAGGACACTGTTTGTCCATCCGATTTAAACCCATATTTTTTCTTTATCGAATTTAATAATGTAACATCCTCTTCCGATAAGTGAATACACTTTTGTTTCATTATCCCTCTCCTTTCTTGCTATATATATTATGTTACTTTTTATCCTCTTGAATGTCAAGAAAAACCTATATCAGAGAGATATTTTTTCTTGCTTTTTATGTAAAAATCCATCTATCACTTAGATATAATTTAGCCTGATAGTGTCCCCACGGAAATGTTCGGCTTTGCCGAACCCCCACAGCAATGTGGGGTCAATTTCCCCTTATGCTCTTTAATCTCTCTCTCGTTTTATCGCCTGAGAGAGATTCGTAGTAGGACTGTTGAGCTTTGTGTGATAACCGGTGCAGTTTTTTTGTGTGTTAAGTTGTTGGCAACTTGGTAAAGTTGTCAATGACTTATCCATCAAAAAATCCGGTTATCCATCGAAATCAACGGTCGAATTAATTTTTCTTTTTGATTGGGTGAAGCCCAATCCGATAAAAAGAAAAAATCCATTCGGACACTTGTGTCCTTACTCTCTCCCTGGGAGGGGGCAGGGAGAGGGAGATCCGGAACGGATCGGAAGAGGATCGGAATGGTACACTTAATTTTTTAATATCTCAATATTCCTATATATTTTAATACTTCATGTTAAATCTATTTTACAGATTATTCTAATCCCACTATTCAGCTCATTGGTGCTATTAATAGCATCCTTATAGCACCGCTATAATAGCATAATTAAATATAACCTCTTCTGTTCATCGATTTGCGCGCCGATCAGACTGAGATTTTTCGGAATAACTTTTTGATAGATAAAATGGCAAGAATAAATAAATGCAAGCGGCGCGCACACGTCCTTGGTCTTTTCCTCTCACTACAATAAAAAAGAAAAAAATATTGCGATTCATAGCA
>OIEL01001565.1_pt1 | contig 11036 bp, 10 predicted proteins | sample 1581731 | NCBI WGS metagenome assembly OIEL01 (sample SAMN01760977, study PRJEB22395) | human gut metagenome | reverse complement strand
GTACGCCGCCGCCCGCCATCGAGCAGAGTTTTACACCTAATTGGGGATAAAACAGGTAACACCGGGTGTGCTCAAGTTATAGGCAAGCGCAAGCTCCGCCATCGACATGCCGGCTTCTTTTGCGCAGGCGGCAATCTCCCGCAAAGAGCTTTCCATGGTTTCCCAGCGCATATCATTCCAGAAGCCTTTGCGATGGTCGCCGTCTGCAAAGTCCGTCTGCGCATGGTATTTGCCGGTCAATACGCCACTGGCAAGCGGTTCACTGGTCAGAACGGCAATGTTTCGCTCACGGGCGATACGGAGCACCTCAAAGTTGCTTTTGTTGAGGATGTTAAACGGCACTTCCAGCACGTCGATAACGCCGTCTGTATCCTTCTCCAGCGCGTGCAGCGTATCCGCAGCCCCCCACATGGCAAGACCAACAAAATGCGCTTTTCCGCTGTTCTTGATTTCCCGCAGTGTATCCAGCACATGCGCCTCGTCCTGCCACTGCGCGTTGGGAACATGCAGCAGATAAACGTCCACATAGTCCGTTTGCAGCCGTTCAAGGCTTTCATCCAGCGAGCGAATCAGGTAATCGCGCGTAAAGTCCTTGCTGCGTTCCTTCACGCGGTAGTTCGTACCGCCTTTGGTAACGATGACGGCTTTTTCGCGCTGTCCAAGGAGGAATGCTCCAATCAGCGCTTCGCTGTGGCCATCGCCGTAGCAGTCAGCTGTGTCAAAGAGGTTGATGCCTTGCTGCCAAGCCTCTTGCAGTGCAGCCACGGCATTTTTGTCGGTGATGTCATTTCCCCATGCCTGTCCACCGATAGCCCACGCACCAAAGCCAATTTCGGAAACATGCAAGCCAGTTTTGCCCAATTCAGTATATTTCATATAGTTACCCTTCCTTTCAAAAAATGTGCAGTTCATTGAGCAGTGCGACAACGTCCTTCATGCGGTTCTTCTGAAATTTTTTGAGAATGTGGTTGATTTGCGAACGAATGGTGGTTTCTTCAACATATCGTTCCCGCGCCATCTGTTTGTAGCTCATGCCGGCACATGCCATGCGCAGAATTTCATATTCGGTCGTGTTGATTTTGAGCATCACCTGCATGGTTTCTTTCATGCGGTTCTCTTGATTCTGAACGCGCTGATACTCCTGAATCAGCCGCTGACCGACTTCGGGACGCAGAAGCAGTCGATTGTTGACGACCGCAAGAATGGAATTCTTGATGGTGTCAATGCTCCGTGTCTTGATGATGTAATCTGCCGCACCGGCAAGGTATGCCTGGAAGATGAGTTCATCATCCTCATGAATCGTCAAGGCAATGCACTTGATATCGGGATGCCTTTCATGAATGATGCGGATAGCATAAATTCCTTCTGTGCGGGTCTTCATCTGGATGTCCATCAGGACAACGTCCGGCAGGAGCGAATCAACGAGCTTGACAGCTTCTGTACCATCCTCCGCAGCGCCTACAACCGAAAACTGCTCTGACGCGGCAGCTAATTCCTCCGCAAGATAATTACGAATATCCGGCATATCATCCACGATAACAAGACGAATCATGCGCTAACCACCTTTTTGTGCTTTTTCTGTCTACCACCGGGCAGCATGATGACCACGCGCGTGTAGATACCGGGCTGACTGTCAATGTGGATTTGCCCCATGTGCGCCTTCACCACTCGGTATGCATAGGAAAGCCCCATTCCCCAATTCAAGCGACCCTCTTTCCCAGAGTAGTGCGGCGCAAAAATCATGGCGCGCTCCTTATGCGAGATGCCACAGCCATTGTCGGTAATACTAACAACCACCCAGCGAAGGAAATTCCCGGTTTCTACGCGAATGCGGCCATGACTGTTTCCTGCGGTTTCAATCGCTTCAACGGCGTTCATCAGCACATTGACCAGCACATGCTCCATGCTGTATGCATTCACCATAACCGTCGTGTTATCCTTTGCACTGTCCTCCGGATGCCAATGCAGATGGATGGTATCCGGAAGATGCAGCTGCGCAATCGCGTTGGAGACAATGCTGACAATGTTTTCTTGCCACTTTGCGCTTCAACGCGGCGAATGGCATCCAGTATCTCTGCTGTACGCTCAAGCGAAGCAGTAATCAGCTCATGCAGCCGTGCAGCTTCCGGCACTTTGGATAGATCCGCCTGACGTTCAATCCGGTTCATCAGAATCTGCATGGAGAAAAAAACATTCTTCTGCGAGTGAAGTGTTTCGCCAAGCGCTTCGTTGAGCGTAGCGATGTTGCGCTGAATCCGCCGTTCGGTCAGCGGCGAAATGAGTACGTCCAGCTGGCAGCTGAGCAAAGCAAACGCACAGAAGCTGAGAATCAGGAAAATGATGATGGAACCGATGATGTAGGAGTACGGAATCACGCCATCCAGCGGCTGAAAAAGCCAGAAACCAGTTTTGATGACCGTTGCGACCGAAATGCTGCAAGTGCCCAGATAGAAGAACGCGAAGAAAATGCTGTTTGCTAAAAGCATCCCGATGCTGAACATCCACAAGCGGCGTTTGAGGAAGAACACATTGTTTTTGCGGATGGAGCGCATGAGAATGAACACGGGGCGCGCCAGCAGCAGAAGAAGCACCATCTTGTAAATGCACTCCCCTACCCGGAATGCAAGCAGGATGTCGGCCGGATTCGCCGCAGTATGGTACAGCAAGTACATTGCGGTGGAAACGTTGGGATCTTGCACAAGCAGTTCTATTGCGGGCACAATCAGCAGCAGATAGCGGATTTTATGCCTCTCCGGCTGTTTCGGACGCTTGGGCTGCAATTCCAGCGTAAACGCGAGGTTGAACAGCGTCATGCCCAGAAGATACAGGGCGATGCCTATGTTCATCAGGCGCAGCCGCCAGAGAATAGGGATTGTCATTTGCCCCGTCATGAATTGGAAAATGCGCCAATCCAGCTGAACAAAATTGCTTTGGTTTCTGTAAGCGCCGTAGTCAGCAAAGATGGAAAGCTGCTGAATCATGAAAAAGAACGCAATGGTCACGCCCAGAAACATAACCACGAAAAACCGTGTGTACAGGCTTTTATGGTCCAGCACCAGCAGCATAATCACCACAATCAGCATGAGCGTAACGCCGTAAAACATCCCTGTTCCCTCCGCGTAAGACGATCATACGATTTCCAGATAAGAATGCGCCAAGATGCGCCGCGAATTTTTCATTCTGGCTAACGTGAATGAAACGCAGCGTAGCAGCGCTACGCTAAGTGGAATGAGCGGACGCCAGAAGGGAAAAGGCGCAAGCAGATGGCGCAGGTGAATCTGGAAATCGTATTATCCCTTGACGGATCCTTCCGTCAAGCCTGAGATAAAGTATCGATTCAGGAACAAGTATACCACAAGCATGGGCAAGATGGAAATCGAAATGCCTGCCAGCATCAAATTCCAGCTGGATGCTGCTTCACCGCTGGATTTCAGGCTCACCACGCCGACAACCAGCGGCCACTTCGTGCGGTCAGCAATCGTAAAGACATACGGCAGCAGATAGTCGCTCCATGCCGTGCGGAATGCCATCAGACCGGTTGTAGCAATCAGCGGCTTGCACAGCGGAAAAATGATGCGGGCGAAGATGCCGAAGAAGCTGCATCCGTCAATTTGCGCAGCTTCGTCAATCTCACGCGAGATCTGCCGAATGAAGCCGGTTGCAATGAAAATCTGCGTGGCGTTCATGCCGAAAACACGGATGATGATAGGCCCCCAGAGCGAGTTATTCAGATGGAACACCTTTGCCAGCTGAAGCTGCGGATACAGCGACAGCGAACCGATGGAGATAAACAAAGAACACAGCACCATCGTATGAATAACCTTGACAAACCGTGTTTTTCCCCGCTCAAAAACATAGCCAGCCGTAATGCAGGTGATAATCGAACCAACGACGACACAGGCAGAATAAAAAATGCTGTTCATCGTAAGCGAGCCGAACCGCGCAAGCGTCCATGCCTGCTCATAGTTGGAGAAAAGCCACTTTTTCGGCAGCAAGTCAACGCCGCCGACAAGAATTTCCGTATTGGATTTGAAAGAACCCAATAAAATATAGATTACAGGGAAAACCGCGAAAACTGCAACAATCAGCAAGAAGAGATAGGTCAGTGTCTTACTGAAAACAGCAGTAACCTTACGCATCTTCTTTCTCCTCCTTACTCATCATAGCTCTGCATTTTGCGGGAGACACGCAGGTAAATCAGCGTCGTAATACCGAGGATAACCGCGGTAACGACTGCCATCGCGGATGCATAGCCAAACTGTACGTCGCGCGCGGCGTTGTCGCCGTAGGAGAAGAAATACTTGAAAATGTAGGTCATCACAACTTCCGTTGTACCGCCGGGGCCGCCGTTGGTCAGTACCAGAATCAAGTCCGTCATCTTCATCGTTCCCAGAACGCTGAGCATCAGCACCAGCTGAAGGATCGGCGACAGCAGCGGCACAGTGATGGAAAAGAACTGCCGCAAGGGCGAAGCGCCGTCGATTGATGCGCACTCGTAGAGCGATTTCGGAATGTTTTGCAGACCCATGAGGAAGTAAATCATGTTCAGACCAAAGGTCGTCCAGAGAGAGACCAGAATAATCACGAACATGGCATGTGTTTTATCACCAAACCAGCTGATATTGCGGTTGATGATGCCAAGCTCCCACAAGACTGCATTGACAATGCCGTTAAAAGCGCTGAAAAGAATTGAGAAAATCAACCCGACGACCGCAATACTAAACACGGATGGCAGGAAGAAAACAACGCGGAAAAACTTGCCGCCGCGAAGGCGTGCATTGTTGACCAGCACAGCCAGAATGAGTGCCATCGGAATTTCCACCAGCATCTTGAGCCCGGCGATGATGAATGTATTCAGCAGTGAATTCCAGTAGGCAGGATCCCGTGTGAGGACGCGGATGAAGTTGTCCAGCCCGCACCAGACGGGCGTGCTGAAGCCGTTATAATTGAAGCATGACCAGCGGATAACCCAGATAATCGGGTACACGGAGAACAGCAGAAATCCGATGGTCATTGGAAGAATCATCAGAATCTCCTGAATCCGGTTGCTTGACAAATGCTTTGCGCAGCTGCCGGGCTTGCTGCGATTGATGACTTTCGTCATGTATCCTTCCTCCTGTTTGAGAAAAATCCCATTAGAAATAGGATAAAGGCAGAGGGAATCCCTTGCGATCCGTGATGCAGAAGGGATTCCCTCCGAAGGCAGACGATTACTTGACGGGCTGCATCTTTTCAGCAATGTCGGGATCGATGTAGTCGGAAAGGACAACCTTGCCGTTTGCCACAGCTGCATCCAGCGCAGCATTGTACTTTTCGTCCAATGCCTTCAGCGCGCCATCAATATTAGGCTCAATGCCGGTGAGAATCTTGCTAATCACGTCCTGATAGGTATCGCCCTCAATAAACAGGTTGCTGTCCGGATTCGGGTACTTGATGCAGAAGGTATCCATATCGGAGAAGCGCAGCCAGTTCTGGTCAATGTCCGTCGCGGTAGACTGGCTGGTAATTTCGTTGCCGAGGATGGAAATATCCACCTGCGCATCGCTGGTTGCAAGGAACACTTCATCGCTGTAAAGGTAATTCAGGAACAGTGCCACCTTGTCCGTGTAGTTCTTTGCAGCTTCGCCGATAACGTAGGACATGGAAACACCAACAGGCTCTTTGTAGTAATGTTCGGCATCCGCCACGGGATACGGAATCATCGTCCACTCAAAATCGCAGGGGAACTGATTCTTGAAGGTAGTCACGTCGGAGGACATAACGCCGATCATGCCGATATTGCCGGCGGAGAACTGCGCACGAGCCGTATCGCCGTTCATGCTCTCATAGCCGGGGAACATGGATCCATCATCAATGAACGTGCGGACATGCTTCAGGAAGCCGGAGAGAGAAGCGAAGTCATAGCGGCCGGTCGTATGATTGAAGTACTCATCACCGACGCTCGCGCCGTTAGCAAGCGTAACGTAGAAGTAATGGTAGGAGCCGTAGCCCATCGCCAGCGCATAGCCGTACTTGCGGCCGCGGCTGTTCTGGGTAATGACGCGCGCCGCTTCTTCCATCTCTGCCCACGTCTTCGGGAGTTCCAGATTGTTCTCCTCGAAAATCTGATTGTTGCAGGCAATGCCATACGTCGTCACGCGAATCGGCACAGAATACGTTTGACCGAAGAATTCGCCGTAGCCGGGCGCATTGTAGGAAGAGAAGCGCTCCACCAGCGTGGAAAGCGCGGGAATCTCCTCCCAGGGCAGAATGTAGCCGGCTTCTGCGTAGTTGCCAATCTTGTTGCACTTAAAGATGTCGGGGCCTTCCTTAGAGGTCACGGCAACATCCAACGTGCTGTAATAGTCGCTGCCATAGACCGTGTACTCCACGGCAATCCCGTTTTCCTTGCCAATCGTGGCATTGAACGCTTCAATCTTTTCCTTGATGACAGACTGATCGTGCTGGTCGTTCGACCACATGCGAATGACCTGTACATCATCAGCGGAGGCGACGCTGAGCATCGTCAGCATCATGGCGAACGCAAGGAGAAGCGCAGACAGTTTCTTCATGGGAAAACCTCACTTTCCATTTCGGGTCGTTTTGCTTGGAAACGATGTAGGAATTCCGGACTTCCTAATGAGTTCATTGTAGACAAAATGTCCTTGCAGCGCAATATGAAAAATAATCAACATTTTTCAGCACATCCCAACAAAAAATAAAATGATGGAATAAAAAAGGTGGAATAAAAAAAACCTCCTGCTCACGCAAAATGAACAGGAGGCAGCAGGGGGAAGGTGATGTCATGTTGTGCGGTGTCGCCTTAAAAATGCAGTTCCGAAATTGGTGCGGCAAACGGCCCCGGCAGCGGAGAGGGAACATGCTTCTGTCCGCACATATCCGTATCAAGCGTCAGCGGTGATCCATCCGGCGCTTCATAGCGCTGCTCAGGCTCAAAGGCACTGCCCAGCACATCGCTGCAGACGCACTTCGTATCCACCGCCGGAAGAAAATCATAGAGGTTTGTTGTCAAGCCGTTTTCCGTAACTGCAAAAGCCACAGGAGCTGGCACGGTGACACTGCCAATATCACAATCCGCCGTCTGCGCGCCGTTCAGATAGACGTTTCCGCCTGCCTTGACGGGTAGATGACCATAGTAAATGCCGCGGTCGCCTGCAATGCGCTCTGGTGTAAATTGTGACAGGTATTCGCTTTCTGTCGGGAAGCCCTGATAGGGCAGCGTACCGGCGATGAGGTTCATTTCGCACAGCTGATTTTTGCCAATGCTGTTGATGTAGGCCGTATATTCCTCAGAAATCGGCTGTTGCACGAACAGGTTATTCCAGAATTGCGCATCGCCGTGGAGAATGGACATGAAGCCCGCCACCGCCGTCTGATGCGGCACGTGGTAAGGCGTGTAGCGCACGGAATCAGGGCGGGAAAGCCCCGCGTTGTTTGTTCCCGCACCGACAAAGGTGAACGAACCGGCAATCAAGTTCTGCGCAAATGCAATCCCTTGTGTGCTGATGCGCCCTGCCATTGGGCTGAGCAGAAGGTTGTGGTCAATCAGAGTAGGGCCATGGCTGACCTCAACAAAAATGTCTTCGCCAAAGCTCAGCTGTGTGCGGATTTTCCGCCCGCACAGCGGCTGATTGTGGTGAAATGTATTGCCCGTCACGCGCGTTCCCTGCGCCTGCCAGTCCAGCCACAATCCGCGTGTACAATGGTGAATGTGATTATGCGCAATGATGGTGTCAATGGCGGCGTGCAGCTTAATGCCGCCGATTTCGGCGCCGTTCAGTTTCTGCTTGTTGTTGATATGGTGAATGTGGTTGTCCTCAATCACGGAGAAAACGCAGCCAAGATGCCCGGCAATGCCTGCCTGTCCACAGTCGTGAATGTTGCAGCGGCGGATAACGTGGCTGCCGACATGCGACCGATCCCAGCCTTCCAGCTGCGCCTGGCAGATGGCGTCCCGTTCATTCTGCGTTCCATGTTTCAGCCCGAAGCGGCGCCACTTGTTTTCGTTATTGGGCTGAAGGTATTTGCCAAGCGAAATGCCGACGCACTTGCTTTCATACAGCTCGCAGTCCTCAATGACCCATCCCTTTGCCCAGTGCGGGCCAACCATGCCCTCTTGATACGCTGTCGGCGGCGCCCATTGCGGCGCTGCCTTGCAAAAAACAAAGCCGGAGAGCGTGATGGAATGGACACCCGTTTTCATGGGGTAGAAGCAATGGCGGCGCGCGCTGTACTCCAGCAAATGTCCAGCCGGCGCCCCACAAAGCAGGTGCAGATAAATGGTTGTTTGCCCGTCTGTGCGTTCGCTCATCCACACATTGCGGGAGAATTCCGTATCCCACGCATACGGCGACGGTTCAGCGGCAAGCAGCGCCTCCCGCGTAAAAACCTCGCGCAGGGATCGGTTGTCAAGATATATATCTGCCCGGTGTACAGGCTCGGCGGCATCATCGTAGTACCAGTCGCCGGAAATCAAATCCGCAAACGGATTATCCTCCCCCAGTACGTCGTTGGGGATAACGGTTTTCCAGATGCCGCAGCCGCATTCTTCCCACTGTGACAGCACTTCTGCCCCGGTAATCACACTCTGCCCCGGTACTTCGGCGCGGTAGATAATCCGGTTTTCTTCGCTGCCGCCGCGCAGAGGGTGTACATCCTCCCGATAAATGCCGGGAGCAACCAGCACTTCATCACCCGGCATGGCAGCATCTGCCGCCTGCTGAATGGTTGAAAAGGGGCAAGCCTTCGTCCCCATACCGGGGAAAGGCTGATTACAATTCACATAAATTTTCATGGGCGATTCCTCAGCGCGGCAAAATCACGTTTTTCTGTTCGCCATGCAAGAAAGCATAGAGGTTGTCAAAAACAATTTCAGCCCGCCGAAGCATGGATTCCTCGCTGGCAAAAGCAATGTGCGGCGTCACCAGGCAGTTCTTGGCGTAGGAGATGCGCGAGGCGAGCATCGCAGGTTTATACTTGGTATCGTCCAGGTTCAACTCCTTGACGATGGTTTTCAGAAGGTTCTTGCAGTCCGACGGCTCGTAAATCGTAAAACTCTGAGGGAAGCCGATCCGTTCGGCGTTGTCGCGCAGAATGCGCGAAAAAACCGAGTGGAAGGTTCCCATGCGGATATAGCGGTGCCGTCCGTCCGGCAGCATCTGGGCGATGCGTTCGCGCATCTGCTCGGCGGCCTTGTTGGTGAAGGTGAGGGCGAGAATGTTGTACGGAGCCACCCCCTGCTCGATCATATAGGCGATGCGCGAAGTAAGAACGCGCGTCTTGCCCGACCCGGCGCCCGCAATGATGAGCGACGGCGAATCGTAGTTCACCACCGCATCCCGCTGGGCCTGATTCAGGCCTTTCAATATTTGAGATTCCATAACGTGCAAATATAGCGATTTCCCGGCAACGACGGAGCGTCCGCAGCCGAATAATACGACGGAGCGCCGCAACCGAAGGCGAACCTGCGGGACCCCCTCCGCCCGATCTTCGCCCCGAAGCGGCGCCCGGGTACGGTTTTTCAACCGGGGCACCGCCCCGCATCAGGGCGAAAAGAGCGGTCGGGATTTTCGATTTTCGAAAAAAATACATATTTTGCAATAATTTTGTAGGGTATGCGTTGCATAAATACCGAAAACAACGAAAAATCGAAAATACACACCGAAAAATGAGTGAAGTCATCAACATCAAGGAACTCAACGAACGGATCGAACGCGAAAGCGTCTTCGTCGATACGCTGCGCAGCGAAATGGGCAAGGTGATTATCGGACAGAATCACCTGATCGACACCCTGCTGATCGGCCTGCTCTCCAACGGGCACATCCTGTTGGAAGGCGTGCCGGGGCTGGCCAAAACGCTGGCCATCACCACGCTGGCCAAGGCGGTCGATGCCGATTTCTCGCGCATTCAGTTCACCCCCGACCTGCTGCCGGCCGACCTGATCGGTACGCTGATCTACTCGCAGAAGAAGGAGGAGTTCCTCGTCCGCAAAGGCCCCGTATTCGCCAACTTCGTCCTCGCGGACGAGATCAACCGCTCGCCGGCCAAGGTGCAGTCGGCTCTGCTCGAAGCCATGCAGGAGCGGCAGGTGACCATCGGCGACGAAACCTATCCGCTGCCCGAGCCCTTCCTGGTGCTGGCGACGCAGAACCCGCTGGAGCAAGAAGGTACTTACCCGCTGCCCGAGGCGCAGGTCGATCGTTTCATGCTGAAAGCCAAGATCTCCTACCCCCAGAAACAGGAGGAGCGCGACATTATGCGTATGAATCTGGCCGGGGAAGGACTCCCGAAGGTCAATAAAGTGACTTCGCCCGAAGACATCGTCAAGGCCCGCCGCGTAGTCGAAGAGGTCTATATGGACGAAAAGATCGAAAAATACATCATCGACATCATCTTCGCCACGCGCGAGCCGGCGGAGTACAACCTCCAGAAGCTCCAGAACCTGATCGCATACGGCGGTTCGCCCCGTGCGTCGATCTCGCTGGCCAAGGCCGCACGCGCCTACGCCTTCATCCGCCGCCGGGGTTACGTGATTCCGGAGGACGTGCGGGCCGTCTGCCACGACGTACTGTGTCACCGCATCGGACTCACCTACGAAGCCGAGGCCGAGAACATCACCACAGAGCAGATCATCACCGACATCCTGAACAACGTAATCGTACCCTAATTGAAAATGCAATAATGCAGGAGACCGAAAACGATATCCTGAAACGAGTCCGCAAGATCGAGATCAAAACCCGGGGGCTTTCCAACGAAATCTTCGCCGGAAAGTATCACACGGCCTTCCGGGGACGCGGCATGTCGTTTTCCGAAGTGCGCGAATACCGCGCCGGCGACGACGTGCGCGACATCGACTGGAACGTCACGGCCCGCTCGCGCACGCCCCACATCAAGGTCTACGAAGAGGAGCGCGAGCTGACGATGATGCTCCTGGTGGATGTCAGCGGCTCCCGGATGTTCGGCACCACGGACCGCCTGAAGAAAAACCTGCAAACCGAAATCGCCGCCGTGCTGGCCTTCTCGGCCTCGGAGCACAA
>OIEL01001549.1_pt1 | contig 11096 bp, 9 predicted proteins | sample 1581731 | NCBI WGS metagenome assembly OIEL01 (sample SAMN01760977, study PRJEB22395) | human gut metagenome | reverse complement strand
GCTGCCCGTTGGCGGAACAGTGGAAGAACCCGTGGCAGGCTTTTTCGCGCCGCGCAGCCACGATATTATCCCGATTGCGCAATGCCCGAACGCCATGCCGCCGGCGGACGAAATCTGCCGCCGCGTACTGGGGTGGATGAAGCGTTTTCACGTCGAACCGTACGTTGAGAAGACGCATACGGGGCTGGTGCGGCACATCGTCGTCCGCATCAACCGAAAAGGCGAAGCAATGGCGGTGCTGGTCATCAACGGCGGCGAGATTCCGCACGAGGGGGAGCTGGTTGCATCCCTGAAGGCGGCGGGCGCGGTCAGCGTCATTCTGAATGAAAACCGCGAGCGCACGAATGTCATCATGGGTCGGCGCTTCCGCACCCTCTACGGCTGTGACACGCTGACGGACGAACTGTGCGGATTGCGCTTTGAAATCAGCCCGGCGGCGTTTTTTCAGGTCAATCCGGCGCAGACGGAAGTGCTGTACCAGACGGCGCTGGATTTTGCCGAGCTGACGGGCGACGAGCGCCTATGCGACGTGTATTGCGGCGCGGGCACGATTACGCTGATGATGGCGCGCCATTGCCGCGAGGCGCTGGGCATCGAGATTGTTCCGCAGGCGATTGAAAACGCGAAGGAGAACGCCGTCCGCAACGGCATCGGGAACGTGAATTTCCGCTGCGGCGCGGCGGAAGCGCTACTGCCGAAGCTGGTGGCGGAGGGCTTGCGCCCGGACGTGATTGTGATTGACCCGCCGCGCAAGGGCGTTGAACCCGCCGTGATTGACGCGATTGCGCAAGCCGCCCCGAAGCGCGTGGTGTATGTGAGCTGCAACGTCGCCACGCAGGCACGCGACGCGGCGCTGTTTGTGGAGAAGGGGTACAAGGTGCAGAAGGTGCAGAGCGTCGATATGTTCTGCTGGACGAGCGGGGTGGAGAATGTGATGGTGTTGTCTAAACTAAAAGAGGCAAAACATATCGACATTCATGTGGACATGAGCGAGCTGGATGTGACAAGTGCGGAAGCTGAGAACTGCGCTACTTATGAGGAAATTAAGGCGTATGTGCAGGAACACTTTGTAGTGAAAGTCTCTGCGCTGAATATCGCGCAGGTCAAGCGCAAGTACGGCATTATAGAGCGGGAATGCTACAATAAGGCGAAGGCGGAGGATGCAAGACAGCCGAGGTGTCCGGAAGAGAAAGAAAAGGCGATTGAGGTGGCAATGAGGTTTTTCGGGATGATAAAGTGAACAATATCGCATTTCTGAAAGCAATGAAAAGGGGAGCGGACGTCTGCAAACAGGCGTTAGCTCCCTTTTCTGAATCAGATACCAAAGAACCGATCGAAGAACACTTTCAGCTTTTCAATAATCGTCTGCTTTTTCGCGGCACGGTTTCCGCCGCCGAAACGAGAAATCGGCGGCATCAGATTGTCGATGTCCGTGCCGGTCGTTTTGATAACGCCGTCACGGAAGGCATGGGCGATAAAATGGCGGGTTTCCGCATCTTTCAGGTTTTCTTCCTTGATGAGGGCGGCAAGCTGTTTCTCTTTTTCCTCGGCTACCAAGGTGCGCCATTCAAGCAGCACGTCCGATGTATCGTTGATGCCTGCGATGAAGGTTTCAATCAGCGCCTTCTTGCTGCGCAGTTCTGGGCTGGCATCCACGGCTTTCTGAATCGTAATGAGCACTTCTTTATCATTGCAGTGGGAATCGTGATACTTTTGGACGAGAATGAGAATGTAGTCAATATTGATTTCAATCTGCTTGATGAGTTCAATTTCAAAAACAATGTCGTCGGTGATGTCCTCTTTTTCGCCGGTGGGCTTGCGATTTTTCCATTCATCCTGCAGGTCTTGGTAGCGACCGAGATAATCTTGGAAATCACGTTTGCTCAAAATTTCATTCCCAGCAAAGTCATCAAAAGAAGATAGAAGATTTCGCATCCGCAGGACTGCGCCAAACAGCACGATAAAGTCCTTCTGATGCTGTTCGCCGGTAATATGCTCCTCGGATAGGGGAAATTCGGTCGTCAGCTCCTCAATCATGTCCCGATAGCCCGGATGGTACATTCCTTCGGTGTCTGTATAGCCGAAATAGTAATCCTTATAGCCGCGCAGCAGGGCAATGCCGCCCGCTTTCTTATCGCCGAAAAGGGAAAGAGCATCGTCGGTGCGCTTTTGCAGATTGCGGAAGCATACGATATTGCCGCATACCTTGATGGAATTGAGAATGCGGTTTGTGCGGGAATAAGCCTGAATCAGCCCGTGCATTTTCAGATTCTTGTCCACCCACAGGGTATTCAGCGTCGTCGCATCAAAGCCGGTCAGGAACATGTTGACCACAATCAGCAGGTCAAGCTCCCGATTCTTCATCCGCAGGGAAACATCCTTGTAGTAATTCTGGAACTTATCGCCGTCCGTGGAATAATTGGTGTGGAACATCTCGTTATAGTCGCGGATGGCAGCATCCAGAAAGTCACGGGAACTTTGATCCAGCGCAGAGGTATCCTCCGGATTCTCCTCGTCAAGAATGCCGTCTGTTTCTTCCTCGTTTGCGCCATAGCTGTAAATGACGGCTACTTTGAGCCGCTGCTGTGGATTCGCTGCCATTTGGCGCTGAAACTCGGCGTAATACAGCTTGGCAGCGTCCACGCTGGACACGGCGAAAATGGAGTTGAATCCGCTTACACGCTGCTTTTGCTTGATTTCCTCGATTTGCTGCCGTCCATTCGCGGAAGCAACCTCGGCAATGTTTTGCAGGACGCTAAACGTGTAAGTCTTGTCGCCGCGATACGTTTTCTGGTCGAAGTGCGTCAGAATATATTCCGTAATCAGGCGAATGCGTTCCGGCGCAAGAAAAGCCTTTTCGCGATTGATGTCCCAGACTTCCTTGTCGTCAATGTTCTCACCCATATCCATCGTCTTGTGATATTCCACGCGGAAGGGCAGCACATTCTTGTCACGGATAGCGTCAACGATGGTGTAGGCGTGAAGCTGGTCGCCGAACGCCTGCGCTGTTGTGCGAAGCGTGGGATTCTTGCTCACGCCGGCATTGACCGCGAAGATGGGCGTGCCGGTAAAGCCAAACAGATGATACCGCTTGAAGTACTTGGTGATGGCTTGGTGCATGTCGCCGAATTGACTGCGATGGCACTCGTCGAAGATAATGACGAACCGCTTGTCAAACACTGCATGTCCGGTATTCTTCTTGATGAACGTGGCGAGCTTCTGAATGGTGGTGATGATGATTTTTGCGTTGTCGTCCTCAAGCTGACGCTTCAAGACTGCCGTGGAGGTATTGCTGTTCGCCGCGCCCTTCTCAAAGCGGTCGTACTCCTTCATCGTCTGGTAGTCCAAATCCTTGCGGTCAACGACGAACAGCACCTTGTCGATGTAGTCCAGCTTGGAGGCCAACTGCGCCGTTTTGAAGGAAGTCAGCGTCTTGCCGCTGCCGGTGGTGTGCCAGATATATCCGCCGCCCGCGATGGTGCCGTACTTCTTGTAGTTGTTAGCGATTTCGATGCGGTTCAAAATGCGCTCGGTGGCGACAATCTGGTAGGGGCGCATGACCAGCAGCATGTTTTCTGCTGTGAACACGCAGTAACGGGTGAGGATGTTCAGAATGGTGTGCTTGCAGAAAAAGGTCTTGGTAAAGTCCACAAGGTCGGGGAGAACGCGGTTATTCGCATCCGCCCAGAAGGACGTAAACTCAAAGCTGTTGCTGGTTTTTGACTGCTTGACTTTCTGCGCCTTCGCGTCCTTAATGTGGTTGAAGCGGGTGGTGTTGGAGTAATATTTCGTGTTCGTGCCATTGGAGATGACGAAAATCTGCACGAACTCATACAGCCCGCTGGATGCCCAGAAGCTATCCCGCTGATAGCGGTCAATCTGGTTGAACGCCTCCCGAATGGGCACGCCGCGGCGTTTCAGCTCAATGTGAACCAGCGGCAGACCATTGACCAGCACCGTCACATCATAGCGATTATCATGCGCAGCGCCCTCCTTGGCGGAGATGGCGTATTGATGGATGACCTGCAAGCTGTTGTGGTGAATGCACTTTTTGTCGATGAGCTGAATGTTTTTGCTCTCCCCGCTGTCCCGGCGAAGCACCTGCACATAGTCCTCTTGAATCAGGCGGGTCTTTTCGAGAATGCCGGAATTGCTATTCGCCAGCACTTCATTCCAAAACCGCGTCCATTCGCCGTCCGTAAAGCGGTAATCATTCAGCTTTTCAAGCTGCGTGCGCAGGTTGGCAATGAGGTCTGCTTCTTTGTGGATGGCAAGGCGCTCATAGCCCAGTTCGCAAAGCAGGCGGATGAACTCGTTTTCCAAGTCAGCTTCGCTCTGGTAAGCCTCCGAGCGCTGGGATTGCGGCGTATATTCGGCGACAACGGTACTTTCGTCGCTCTGAGAAACGATATTAAAGTAGCTCACGGGCTACCTCCTTCCGGGTCAATCTGCCGGGGTGAACGATAGCAGATTGTCCCTGTAATATTCGTATTGCTTCTTCCTGGCTTCGATTTCGGCGGGGAGGCCGGAGGTGAGGTCGGTGCAGAGGGTGGAGAAGTGGTCGAGGATTTCGACAATCTCTTTTTGCCTTTGGAATGGTGGCAGAGGAATAGGAATTTTATAGAGGTTTTGCTGATTCAACTTTGGTTGTGCGCCACCAGAAATATAGGGTGATAAATCAATAGCGTTCAAATAGATTTCCACATATTTCTGGGTGATGGGATTATCAAATCGGAGAATATGCGCATGGTTGTTGACCCAAGTCTTTCCGCTGATAGAAAATGCAATAGGAGTGTTTCTCGCCAACAAATTTGCGCCGTCCTCTGAAATTAGTAGATAATTACCGTCAAAGATGTAGTCTTTCACATGGTCAACAATTCCAGATGCACCATAGTAAGGAATGTCACCGGCTTCACGATTTGCACTGGTAACAGGCTTTCGCTGACTATCGCAGTTGACGGAAATATCACTTAATTTAACGGGAAAATACCCGAAAACATATTGACACAGGCGAATCAGGGCGTTATACTCGTCTGTCTGTCTGTCTGTCTGTCTGTCTGTCTGTCTGTCAAGACAATTTCATCCTGTGTGGCAAACGTCAAGAGTTGGTCGCGGTAGAACTCATATTGTTTCTTTCGGGCTTCGATTTCGGCGGGTAAGCCGATGTTTAGGTCGGAGCAGATGGTGTCGAAATTGTCCAAAACATCCGCAATCCGCTTTTGAATTTCTATTTCTGGAACAGGGAGCAAGATGGTTTCCAGTTTTGCCACAGACAGACCGGGCTGTGCTCCTGATGTTTTGTATTGATTCAGATTTTTGTTTACAAGCAAGTGATATAAGAAACGGCTATTATAGAACCCTTGGTCAGTTACAACAACTGCGTGTTCCGTAGCATAATAATCACCCTTTGCAAAGCAGACATTCCCACACAAAGCGCCCTGCCGCCCAATGAGTGGTTTGTCTCCTTGCTGATTTGCTTCGCGTACATACCCGCGCAGTCCGTTTCCTCCGTAACACGGAATGCAGTATTCAGGCGTTTTTTCCTTAGAAATATTCTCGGCATTAATTGCCTTGCCAGCTTGAAGAAAACAGGTTTCACCAAATTTTCTCCATGTAGTTCTACTTGTACCGCCGGGAATATTGAACGTTAACAGCTTATTCCGGTAATACGCATACTGTTGCTTCCTTGCTGTAAGCTCTGCAGTAAGCTCTGCGGTAAGCTCTGCGGTAAGCTCTGTGAATGTATCCAGTATACGGACAATTTCGCGCTGGACTTCGATGGGAGGGACGGGGATGGTTAATGCCCTAAAGTCACCACCTGTAAGTTTAGGAATATTGCCGTGAATTAGTGGTGATACATCTATGGTTTGAATATAATGGTACAAGAAACGAAGCAAGACAGTGCCATTGCCTTCGATAATGTGGGCATGATTATTGACCCATATTTTCCCGGATGCCCAAGTAACAACTGGCGTACCTCTATCCGTTATTACACTACCATCTTCTCCAACCAAAATAAACGTTCCATCGAAAATGTAATCAGAAACATAATCCTGAATACCATTTGCTCCATAATAGGGATATTTTCCTGCTTCTCTTGAAGATTTGGTTACGGGTTTCCTTTTTCTATCCAGAATATTACAACATTGTTCCAATGGGCGAAATTCGACCCCATCGGGGCAAAACTCCTGAATTAGTTTTTCAAGTTTTGTCATCGCATATCATCTACTTTCAAAACGGCACTCAATCGTGCCCGCAACTTCCTTGTTAAGTCATCAACCGAATCATACAGAAGAATGTTATCACCACTAACATCAAAATGTACCCTTTCATTTTCAAAGAATTTTCGTTCACAAGTGAGGAAAAGTTTGATAGGGTGATTGCAAAGCTGGAGGCCTCTTGCAATGCCTGCTTCAAAATATACACCACCGCGATTGCCTGTTAAATCAGCAATCAGCGCAACAGAATCAGTTATTTCCGTCTGGATTTCTCCAATTATTGACCCGGTATATTCTTTTTGGTCAATACGCATTACAGCGTAATTCATAGACTGAATAGTAGGTTTATATGCTTTTTCATAGTATATGTTCGTTTCTTCGGAAAACATCATGGCGATAAAAATTTGATTTCTTTTTGTGATGGCTGGGACAGATACCTTATCGTAATTCTTCTTATAAATTTGGTTCAGCAAAGCAACAAGATTCTCACACCGATGAAATGCGTCTCCTTGCTTTTTTATACCATCAATTAGCCCCCAAGCCTCTATGTTGATGATTTTTGCATCATCTAAAAAGGATTCAACTTCGTAGACCCATTCACTTATGTTGGGCTTTTTTGCGTTATCAATTAAATTCTTGAGCCGTGCTTTTTCAGTCATTTTCATTGTCCTCCTCAATCTCCCCAATAATCCTATCAATTTCCTCCCGCAGCTTCTGTTCCCGTGCCACAATCTCGGCAATCTCCGCGTTCAGCTGCACAATGTCAATCTGCTCCCGCGTGTCCTCCTGCTCCACATAGGTGGAAACAGACAGATTGTAGTTGTTCTGCGCGCTGCCGACTTCCGCGTTCGGCACAAGGCGGGCAAAGTGCGGTTCGTCCTTGCGTTCCGCCACCGCCGACACAATGCGCTGAATATTTTCATCGGAAAGGCGGTTGTTCTTCGTGACCTTCACAAACTCCTTCGACGCATCCACGAACAGAACCGCGTTGTCCGGCTTGCTCTTTTTCAGCAGCATAATGTCCACGGAAATCGTCACATTCAGGAACAGGTTGGAGGGCAGCTGAATGATGGCATCCACAAAGTTGTTGTCCACCAGATATTTGCGGATTTTCTGCTCTGCGCCGCCGCGGTACATAATGCCGGGGAAGCAGACGATAGCCGCCCCGCCGTTGTTCGCCAGCCACGAAAGGCTGTGCATAATGAACGCCATATCGCCCTTGGACGCCGGTGCCAGCACACCGGCAGGGGCAAAGCGCGGGTCATTGATGAGCAGCGGGTTCTTGTCACCCTCCCACGGCACGGAAAACGGCGGATTGGAGACGATCAGCTCAAAGGGCTGGTCATCCCAGTGCTGCGGGCTGAGCAGGGTGTCCTCCCGTACAATGCTGAACTTATCGAACTCGATGTTATGCAGGAACATATTGATGCGGCAGAGGTTGTAAGTGGTCAGGTCAATCTCCTGACCGTAGAAGCCTCGCTCGATATTATCCTTGCCCAGCACTTTTTCCACCTTCAGCAGCAGAGAACCGGAGCCGCAGGCGGGGTCATAGACCTTATTGATTTTCGTTTTGCCGATGGTGCCGAGGCGGGCCAGCAGCTCCGAAACATCGGCGGGAGTGAAATACTGACCGCCTTTTTTACCTGCATTGGCGGCGTACATTCCCATCAGATACTCATACGCATCGCCGAACAGGTCCGGGTTGCTGCCCTCCGTGGAGAACAGCGGCATCTGTGCCACACCGTTCAGCAGCTCTACCAGGACTTTATTCCGCTTGGCAATCGTCTCGCCGATGGCCTTGCTGTTCACATCGAAATCGTCAAACAGACCTGCAAAATCATTCTCAGCATCTCCGCTGGCGGCGCTGCTCTCAATGTGGTTGAACACACGCTCCAGCGTCTCGTTCAGGTTGTCATCCTTATCGGCACGGGCGAGAACATTGCAGAACAGCTCCGAGGGCAGAATGAAAAAGCCCTTTTCCTGCACCAGTCCCTCACGGGCAGTCTCCGCCTCGGCGTCCGACATTTTGGCGTAGTCGAAATCGGTATTTCCGGCAGCGTGCTCGCCCTCATTGATATAGGCCGCGAAGTTCTCGGAAATATAGCGGTAGAACATCGTGCCGAGCACATAAGATTTGAAATCCCACTCCGCCACATGGCCTGCGTGAACAAGGTCGGTGGCGATTTTATAGATACGGCGGAATAGCTCGTCCCGCTCCTGGTCTTTCTTTACATCAGCCATTGCATTTACTCCTTCTGGGCGATCCACGCCGCTTCGATTTCATCAAAGGGGATGTCGTTTTCTTCACAAAATGCCTTGATTTTTTTCATTGCCGTGATATTCGGCTTGGTTTTGGCGTTTTCCCAACGGTTTATCGTTCCAACGGATACATTCAGCGCTTTTGCAAAATCTTTCTGTGACAGCAGGGCTTTCTTGCGCATGACCTGTATTAACTCACTTAAAGGCGTCATCAAACAGTTCTCCTTCCAGAAGATTAACAGCATTATACCATAAACCTATCATTTTCTCAACACCATTTGGAGAAAAGAGAATACCAAAATACAGAGGTACAGCCTTCGGATTGATCCGTTGGCTGTGCCTCTTTTGCATCTTTAAGAAAAATTTGAAAAATAACTTCGTACAAATCGAGAAAGATTTCCCAGTTGGTTAGTAGGGGGTTAAAAAATCAGCCTTCTCGCTGGCTATCTATTGAGGAGATTCTTCTCTTGTGCCTTGAAAGAGGTGAATTTTTGAAAAAGTGCGGGAATTTTGCAGGAAAATTCGGCAAAGGAAAAGTGAGAGGACGGTAGCTGGTTCCACCGCTTGTCGCCGCTCTGTGGTTTTCCGTGTGCACCTTGAAAATTAAATAGCAGAAATTTTGGAGAAGAGGGTCACCAAACACCTACCCATTTTAGTAACAAGTGAGAGGAGGTTTTTCCAATGGTCATCAAAATCACACCGCAGCAGGCGAAAAGAGTCAACGCCCTGCTGCGGAAGCTGTGCGCCAACTATGACGGCGGCAACTGCCTGCTGCTGGACGACGGCGAGCCCTGTGTCTGCGTCCAGAGCATCAGCAAGTACGGCCTCTACTGCAACTACTTCAAGAATGCTGTGCTCCCGACAGACGAAAGATTATATGCCGAGGTAATGAAGCCATCCGGCGGCAAGCGCTGTGTGCTGTGCCATCAGCCTTTTGCACCGAGGGCAAAGAATCAGCGTTATTGTCCGGCCTGCGCCGCCAAGCAGAAACGGTTGAAGGCAACCGAACGGCAGCGCCGAAAGCGGGCATCAGCGTCACGCTTTTAAGGTGCGGACAGCCCTGAAACACAAGGCTTTTTGAATTCAAATCTACCCAAGCAATCCAGCAACACCTTAACCTCAAAAATACGCTTTGAAAAGCGTGACAAATTCAAGCGAGAGGAGAAATTCAATGAACCCATATTTTACAGCGCCGGACACGGAAAAGTTCAGGTTCTACCGTATACCCAAGTTGCTATTCACCGATGAGCGATACCGGCCAGTCTCCACCGACGCCAAGATGCTCTACGGTCTGCTGCTGGACCGCCTATCCCTGTCCGAGAAAAACGGCTGGAAAGACGAGCGTGGCCGGGTCTACCAATATTTCACCATCCGTCAGGCGCAGGAGCTACTGCACTTCGGCCACGAAAAGGTCTGCCGTCTGTTTGCAGAGCTGGAAGCAGCCGACCTCATCGAGCGTCGCCGTCAGGGACAGGGCAGGGCCAACCGCATCTACTTAAAGGAATTCACGCAGAAAGCCGATTTTCGGAATCCAAGAAGTCCGGGAATCGGAAGAAAATAAGACTTAGAGAGTGATAGTTACTACGTTCCTTGATCCTCTCTTCGGTGTAGTTCTCACCAATGGTTTTGGAGCGGGTGAAACGCTCCTGACCTTCGGCACGGAAGGAAATGTATTTACCGGTTTTGATCTTATAACCGGCTTCCTGCATGAGCTTCAAAAACTCGTCGTAGTCCTTTGCCACGATGACAAACCGGTCAATGGTCTGTTTGAGCTTCTGCTTCCAACTTGTGCCGCGTTTGGCTTCGGTGTATTCCTTGTAGCCCATCCCCTTGTTCTGTGAGGGTGGAATCACGGAAAGCCCATTTTCTTTGCAGAGCCGGTCGCTGACCTCGCGCATATCGTAGTAGATTTTCTTGTAGCTCTTATAGGCGTGATGATCAACGAAGTCCACGGCATTGAAAATCAGGTGGTTATGCACATGGTTTTTATCCGTGTGGGTGGTCAGCACATATTCGTACTTTCCGCCGAGGATTTCATCAGCAAACTGCTTGCCGATTTCATGGGCAAGCTCCGGCGTTACCTCACCGACATCGAAGGACTGGATCACATGACGGGCTATGATCCTGACGGGCTTCATTCCTTTTTGCTCGGCTATCCTTCGCGTCCATTCAAACTCTTGTGCCGCCGTTTCCGATGCGCACCCGTAGGTGGAGATCAGCAGCTTGTCCTCGGTCTTATCGGGGTTTGAAATGTACGCGAGAGCCTTGCTCAAAGTTCCTCGGATTGCTTTGATTTTAGTGACTGCCATACCAAATCCAGCTTCTCTTTCAGCTCATCAATATCATCCTGATAGAAGTGTCCCGTCGAGTTGATTCTACGGCAGATGTTATTGATATTTGCGCCGATCTTGTTGACTGCTGCGGCAAGCTTCTTCTGCTCGGTGTATGCGGCGAAGCATGAAGCCCGCTTTATGAAGCTGTTAATCGAGCAGAACGAGGACGGGGGCAAGCGCAGGAATGCCGCAAGGAAAAAGGAACTGGAAGCGGCTGAAAAGCGTATCAGCGAACTTTCCGCTATTTTCAAGCGGCTGTATGAGGACAGCGTAAGCGGTCGCATTT
>OIEL01001535.1_pt1 | contig 11186 bp, 13 predicted proteins | sample 1581731 | NCBI WGS metagenome assembly OIEL01 (sample SAMN01760977, study PRJEB22395) | human gut metagenome | reverse complement strand
GCTCGAGATACAGCTCCGAGATGTTGTGAAGGTTTTCGCCGGTATACTTGCTGTCGGTGACGGTGTTGCTCTTGCGCCCATCCGGACGGGTGTGAGAGTAGACGCCGCTGGCGGCCATCTCATCCGCGCGAACCTGTGCCGCCTGCATGAGCTTGTCGTTGACGCGCAGCGCGGCAACGCCTTTTTGATGCCGTAGCGCATTGGTGCGGTCAATGATGTCCTGCTTTGCAGCGGCGACATCTGTCTGCGCAGGCTGCTCCACGGGCTTTGCCTCCGCAGACGTTACCGGCGCTTCGCCGGTGTACGGCTTTTTCGATTCGACCTGTACACATTTGGCATCGCTGTTCCAATAGACATTGAAGCCGACCGTTCTGCCGACGTCACGCAGCATAACGTAATTGTTGCCGTTGATGTTGTACGCCGTCAGGTGTACTTCCTGTCCATCCACATAAATGCGGTTGGTGCTGCGCTCCGCTGTGATCCCGGCAGCCAAAACGGACGATCCGCCAAAAAGTGTAATGCCAATCAAAATACCGGCAATTAAGTAAAGGCTCTTCTTCATTTGACTACGCTCCCTTTCGATAAAATGTAGTGGTTACACTGGCGATCATGCGGCAGGTATCCGGATTGAAAACACAGTGCTCAAACTCGTAAATGCCAAGCCGCTCAGCCTGCTCCGCTACTTCCGCAGGAAGATCGACCGTAATGTCCATTTGGACTCTGATCTCATCGTCCTTCCTCGGGGACTTAAATTCCTGTATCAACCAAATACTTCCTTTTGTACTTCTATTCTCCGGAGTGGTTTGAGAATAATACAGAAATCATGCTATGTCAAAGGTTTATTTGAAATGCCTACGCCGATAAAACGCACCTGACGAAAGCCTTAGTGCCGCAAGGGTTTTACTTCACCTCTACAGCCTGAACGCAAACTCTTTTGCTGGGCTGATTTGCAAGACAGGTGGTGATGGTAATACGATTATCGGATGTCGCCTGTAGGTAGCTCCAGTCTGAACTGGCAATTGTCTCTACCGTTACAACCTCATAGGTACGGGTTCCGTAGACCGTTGTGTAAGTGATTGTATCACCATCCTTCAAGTTTTTGATGTTGCCGATGGTGTACTTGGCGCCGCGGTTATGCCCACAAACGCCAATATTCCCATCCCACCCAGAAGTAGAGCTATAATGGCCGAGTCCCTTTGCCATGCTGGTGTTGGTTTCGCCCTCCCAGACCTTCATATTGATGTTCAAGGATGGGATTTTCAGCGTACCGATACTGCCATCCTTGCGTTCCATACCGTCAACACTTGTATAGGCGGAAGGCTGGTAGCTGGTTGATGGAATCTGCGGTTCCTGCTGAATCGGATTCGTGATATTACTCTCGATACCGCTTCCTCTGATAGAGCCTACCAAGCCAGGAAATCGAACCTTTTCCATACATCCGACACTTGTATTGCTGGACACTCCATAGGGTAATGCCGGCCACTGGTAGTCCGTTGCATTGCTCCCACCATAATTGTATTTAGCACCATAGAGAGATTCATAGCTCGTGGAGGGATAATATTCGGTATCCTCTACGCCGTCAAAGTTGTACTCTAATGCCTCTGCGCAGATTCCCAGCGAAAGCGTTAAGCAGGCGGTGAGAGCCGTGACAAACCAGCACTTTTTACTCTTCATGTTCATCTTCCTCCTCTGAAAATTCTTCGTGATAAACTGTATCCTCTTGACTTCTCTTGTGGTTACGCCAAATGAGTACAACGGCAGTAATTGCAAGAGCGATAACAACAAGGAAAATTAAAATAATGGGAAAATTCTCTGTGCTTTTGGCAACTACTCGCTGCAGGATACTCGACGGTGTACCGGTATAGATCACCGTATAAGTAACACTCTCGATACCCTCTGCAACGATATCACCGATATATTTTGCAGTCGTAACATATCCGGTCGCCGCGCGATAAGATGCTCTCCCTGCGTAGGTGGCAACAGCTTTGTACTGAGCAGGCACGAGAATATCATCGACCAACGACGTTCCCTGCACCTGCCAATCTACCGATTGGAGCTGAACTGTTACGCCATTTTTTGTAGTCGTATCAGGGACGTAAGCCATGTCGTTCGTATCGAGATTGTCAATTTCTTTGGTCGTACTGACGGTGTAGCTTTTCGTTGTGTAACCAGACGCTACCGTGCTGATCGTCGAGTGGTCAAGATAGAGCGTTCCTCGAAATTCTCCGTCGTCATACTCGATGGACGGGGATAATGCCTTCAGCACCACAGACAGATCACTCTTCTCCGTGTCTGCTGTTACGGTCTCAGTGTGATGCTCCTTCTCCGAATAGGACTGCTCTTCCTTCGTCATGGACGAATAGGTATAAGTATATCCGTCGTATTCAAAAACATCATCGATCAGTGACTGCGGATCTGTGTCTAGTGCGACCGTATAGATCTTAATATACTGCCGTACACCATTGAGGTCCTGAATGGTCGTATTAGTCGGTACTTCCATTGCAAAAGCACTGATGGAGCATGCAGCAGAAACCATCAGGGCGATACAGGTACTAATGATTTTTTTCATGTGCGTTGTGTCCTCCGTTTCATAATGATAATTCCGGCAACAACAATTGCGGCCGAAATGCGGTAAATCAGCTTTTTCACGCCGTGGCCTCCCTTTGAAAATCGAAGTTGCTTGTACGATCCGGATGCTGCTGGATGTCCGACAGTATGTACAGAGATTGATCCAGAGCTTTCTTCGTATCCCGAGGCTGCCGCTTGATAAAGGACGTCAATAAAATAACATCCTCATTCTGCACCGTGAAAACGATTCGAATGAGGACTTTGCCCTTTTCACGCAGTTCATACATCTGACTGTATCTCTCCAGTGAAAAGTGCTTAAAATGAGGTTCCTTTAGTTCGCAGGCAGGAAGATTTCTCAGTCGAAAGATTTGCCACAGGAGCTTAGCCTTGAGTTTCCCGTCCAGAGCATCAATGAAAGCGTAAAGCGGAGGTTCCACTCCGGGCGGGCAGTAGACTTTAATTGCTCGCATAAATCACATCACCTCCAGTTCTTTTAAATATTCCCTCAGATAACTGAGAAATCCTTCAATGAATGGCGGCACCAATAATTTACTGCCGGAAATCCACCAGATAGCTTCTGGGACAGGATGGTTCATCGCGTCATACTCTGAGCAGATCATTAAGACTACTCTCTGAGCCTCTACATTTTCAGACTTGCAGAAAGCCCGACATATCCTGGATACGGTTTGCATTTCAACATAAGAATCACAAAGGGCGTCAAAGAATAGGCCTGCGCAAAGATGGGCAAGGAAATTTACTGCATCCGCGTTCACACCCCCGTTGCAATCAAGCAGCCCCATGTGTCTGTGCCTCTGTGCAGCCGCCTCATCAAACGGGCCAACGCTGCGGTTCCATAGGTTGTTCATCTTTCACCTCGTTCAAAAGGAAAGGCCCGGCACCTTACGGTGTCGAGCCTTTCAGCAAATTATTCAATTATTTTAAGATCTTACGTGGAAGCGGCCTATTCATCCAGCATGAGCTGTCCATCAATCGCCTTTTGTTTCAGGCGTTCCATCTGCTCGCGCTCTAACTGCGCAATGCTCTTTTCGGGTGTTGGAAGATCCTCCGGCATAGTGCCGTCGATCTTTCGGATTGCCTCCCTTACTTCATTCCCGACAGCATAATGAACAGCGGTTGCGGCATCGGAAGTCGAAACTTGATCCTTGCGCAGCTTTTCCTCAGTCTGCGAAATGCGAAACAGGTTAGCAATCAACTCCGTGCTCCCCATGTAATCAAGTATCTTTTGGCCGATGGCAAGTCCCTTCCTGCGGTGAATATCATCTACCGTCATTCCGCCATACAAGCCCATATATCCGGCATTCTGAAAGATTGCAAATTCTTCCGCCGTGATAACGCCTGCGTTTCGCGCGGTCTCTGCCAAAAGCTGATTCCACTGCTTGATATCACCGCGAACCACAAGCCTGCGACTATCCTCATCCAGCTGATTAAAGCGGTCTGCGACCTCCTGCCGGTAGGTTTGAATTGCAAAGTATGTCTGCCCAAGAGCGATCACCTCTTTGCGCGGATCACCATTCTGGACGATCAGATAGCAGGCATAACGCGAAAGCTCGTAATCAAGGATATCTTTTACTCCTCCATTCGGCATGGGAGATGTTTTCCTGACCTCAGGAAAACATTCCAAGGTACTGCGTCCACTGTTCTCGCAGGCAATCATGGCACGCTTGATAACCTTATAGAAGTTCTCCCATTTTGCATAGTCCAGCACGGGAGCAAGCTCCCTTGCTGCCCAGTATTCTGATCCATCTGGACGGATTCGCTTGATATCTTCAAAGCACTTATACTCTTTTGCAGATAATGTACTCATCGCACATACTCCTTCATTGTTTTTACTCTATATCAAGAAAACTCTATTTGCTTTTTGAATCATCCTGACGGTCAACCACCTGTGCCGATGCTTCGATCATTTCTGTGACCACCGCATTTAACTGAGCAGCGTTCTGCGAAGTGATAACAGGCTGACCGGTTTCCGCCTCAAGCTGTTGCCGCGCAACATTTGCAACATTGCCGCCACGCTTGGCAACCTTTACGCTCTCATCAAAACCAACGGGTTTTGATGCCTTGGAAATATCCCGCGTGGATGCCTCAGCCAGCATAGTCAGCACAAGTTCAGTATCGCTCATGTTATCCCGCAGATTTTCTTTTTTTAGTCCCTTGAGATTTTTGTACTGCCGGGTCGTCATACCGGACCACGCCCTTGAAATCTCATCGGTCAGGATCGCAAATTCCCGTCCCTTTTCAACTCCGCGCTTCTGCCATTCGTCGGTGAGTTCATTGCGGATACGGATAGAAAGGAGCCTTTGGTGAACCCAGTCCGGGTCATAGCCCTTTTTGAGATAGGTTTCTAAAGCACGGTCAATGGCCTGTTCCGGGTCAATGGTTTCCTCGATGCGCTCGCGGCCAACCTCGGCAAGCCATGCTCGTATGGGTTCGGCTTTTGGCGAGGGGACAGACTGCATAATACGAAGAAGCTGTTCTGTATTCGCCACATCAGTCAGTCTCATTTTCCCATCTGGAGCAGTCATTTTGAACTGTACGATTTTTTCGTACAGTTCAACGGCGCCTTCTGCTTTCAGCTTTCGCTTCAAATCACTCCAATATCGCCGCGGATTCTCGCTGCCTGTCAGCACACGAATTACATCGACAACAGAGAAATACCATTCTTCCTTATCTTCATCCCAAGCTGTGCGAATCTTTTGATCTTCAAAAAGCTGGATTTTTTCCTGTTCGCTCATAGCGTTCGGTATCCTTTCTTTTATTCTTTTTTATTATACATCAGCCGACCCGCTGCCGCAAGAACGCCAAAAACAACTCTTCAAGTTCCTTATCGCTACCCAGCTTTTCAAGGTACGGAGCGAACTTCCTGCGGTCAAAGCTGATCTTCTTTGGAGGTGCAGTACGGCGCTGGGCTTCCTCGGCGCGAGCCTGCCGCCATACAGCGTAAATCTCCTGTTTTCCCACAGAAGGGGGCGGACAGGTGTGGGTGATTTTCTGCACCGTGGCCTTATTGAGCGTGTAGCCCTCGATAGAGCACATCGCCACAAATGCCTGCTGGGTGGCTGCGTCGTAGTCAGCAATCAGCTCAGCGCAGGCAATCGGCAGCCTGCGTGGAGTGCTTTCCAAAATCTCCGCAAGCGGTCCAATCAGGCTCGCCAGCTTGATTGCTTTGCGGATCTCGTACTCGGTCACACCAAAGAAATCCGCCACGAGTTTACGGGCATTGTACCTTTGGCGATTCTCGCCAAAGGTACTGTCCGTATCGCCCTCTTGCAACTTTTGGCGAGAATCGCCAAAAGTTGTTTCTGCTTGATTTGCATCCCACTGACCGTGCCGATTGTTTTCGCGCAGCAGCGCACGATATGCCTTGCCACGCTCAATGATGGTAAGGTCTTGACGCCGCAGGAGGTTGGTGGCAACAGCAATAGAGACAGCCCTTGCGTCGTCGGCACTCACCACCTCGGCTGGGATCATGTCATGCCCGGACATCTGCCATGCCTTCGTGCGGTTGTGACCGGCGAGGATCTCATAATCGTTGCTGCCCGAGATAGGGCGGACGATAACACGCTCGTAGATCCCCTGCTCGGCAAGCTGCTGTGAAAACGCTTTGAGCTTTTCTGGCGGATAGGGACGGAACCCGATGTCGGCAGTAAAGAATGGGCGAAGCCTTTCTATCGGCAGATCACAGAATCTCGATGCCTCCGGTGCTGGCGCACCTCTAAACAGCGTTTCATACGCCTCGTCGCCCACCACAATTTCAGCAGCCTGCTGTGTGGCGCTCATACGCTTTTTTAGCAGGTCATTCATGTCGCGTTTAGGCAAGATGAAGCACCTCCAGGGCAAGGCTGCGGTATGACTCGGCAGCAGGATTCTTAGGTGCATAATCAAGAATGCTCATTCCTGCAGCAGGGCACTCGGCGACCTTGATTGTCTGCTCGATTGGGCGCTCAAAAACATGTAGACTCTCACCGTAGATATCATTTACACTGTTTCGAACGCTCTGACAGAGCTGAGGGCGCGATTGATACATAGTCAAGAGAATGCCTGCAATCTTCAAATCAGGATTAAATCGGTTCTGAACATTTTTCACCATTTCCAATACATCCGGAATTCCTTCACTTGCAAGGAAATGTGCCTGCACTGGAATAATGCAATAATCGGCAGCGGCGAGTGCGTTGATGGTCAAAAGCTCGTGTTTCAGTCCGCAGTCAATAATAATGTAGTCATACTGTTCGCGGAGAGAAACCAGCAGCTTCTCCATTATCTTCTCACAAAGGGTATCGGAGAAACCGGCGGCATTATATTGCGAAAGCTGCATGACCTGTAAGCGGGCCGCAGCGTCCGCAAGACGCTTATTGGCGGGAATCAGGTCAATACCGGTTTCGGTATGTATCACGGTGCGCGGAAGGTGCAGGTCTAAATCTTCTGGCGAGTCAATTTGAACGAGCACGAGTTTTGCCAAGGTGTTTTTCTGCTCCCCAGGCGTATAGCCCAATGCAGCAGTGAGGTTGCCCTGCGGGTCGTTGTCGATCAGCAAGACTCTTTTCTTCGCTGCCGCAAGTGCAGCACCAAGATTTAATGCGGTGGTAGTCTTCCCAACACCACCTTTTGAATTTGTAATAGATATTACTGTGCTTTCCCTCATAATTTTTTCTCCTAATACTTAAAAGAAGTTGACACTTTAATGACTCAAAATGCTGGTTAAAAATATTCTCCCAAGGTCATACTTCCCCAGCTTTCTATTCCACAATACTAAAGCAGATATGGACGATGGGAATACGTGATAAAAGGCTGATTTCCTTAATTGGAAAAATGCTAAAAGCTCCAATTGAAGAAAATGGGGTTAGAACGGTACCCGACAAAGGCACGCCTCAGGGCGGTGTACTTAGTCCCTTACTGGCAAATATTGTGCTGAATGAGCTTGACTGGTGGATAGCCAGTCAATGGGAGGAAATGCCTGCAAAGCATCCTCTGAAAAGCGATATTTATATGAATAAAAATGGTACCCCGAATAAAGGGAATCTGTACAAGAAGTTGCGACAGTCCCGATTGAAAGAGTGCCACATAGTGAGATATGCGGATGATTTTAAGATATTTTGCAGGTCGTATTCTGATGCTTCCAAGCTAAAGCATGCGGTCGAGCAATGGCTAATGGACAGACTAAAGCTGGAAACATCTCCAGATAAGTCACGAATTACGAATCTTACCAAAGGCTATAGCGACTTCTTAGGCATAAAATTTAAACTTTACAAGAAGGGAAAGAAATGGTCTATCAAGTCTCATATGACTGACAAAGCCATCAATTCTCAACGAGTGAAGCTGAAAAATGCCATGGCGCAGGCCTGTAAATCTCACGAGAGTGAACAATCACAGCACGATGACCTCATCAGATACAACCAAGCAGTCATTGGTATGCATCAGTACTATAACATGGCTACTATGATAAATGCAGATGTTCACAGACTGTTCCCGTCGATTGACATAACCATGAAGACGAGACTGAATAGTCGGGCTGACCTCTCCAAGGAAAAACCGCCGACATTGAAAGGTGCGATGGACGAATATTTCTATCAGAAATATGGGGAGTCCAAACAGGTTAGATATATCAATGGTATGATTGTCGTCCCTGTAGCATACTGTAGGACGCAAAATCCAATGTTCTACCGAGTGGACACCAATCGTTACACCCCACAGGGACGTGAACGTATTCACCGCATGCTTGCTAAATCTGAATATGGAGAAACGCTGTTGAAGTTGAGTAGAGATAACGACACGAATCATAGTATCGAATTCTGTGATAACCGCCTACAGCTATATATTCCGCAAATTGGCGGCTGTTCCTACAAGCAGACAGTCAAGATATTGGGACTTTATCAAAGATTATGCGGATGAACAATATGCAGAAAGCTGCAAAGAATGGTCTGCTTTTGCAGAGCATAAATGTGCCGGGTTATCAGTAGCAAATAAAAAGTATCTGGCTGATATTTTTGAAAAAGCAAGTTTGTTAGAGCTTGCTTTTTGGAAGATGGCCTATCGGAACGAGAGAATGGAGGAAAATGCAAAATGAAAAAAGTATTGTCCATTGCCGGATCAGATTGCAGCGGAGGTGCAGGTATTCAGGCTGATTTGAAAACTTTTTCTGCTCACGGCGTATTTGGAATGAGTGTTATTGTTTCTGTTGTTGCAGAGAACACCAGCCGCGTTATCGACATCCAAGATATTACCCCGGATATGATTGAAAAACAGATTGACGCCGTATTTGAAGATATTGAAGTGGACGCAGTAAAAATCGGTATGCTTTCTACACCAGAATGTATGAAAGCGGTGGCAAAGAAACTATTACAATATAAGCCCCAAAATGTCGTAATCGACCCGGTTATGTAGGCAGGTGCAAAATGAACTTTGATTATACACTTTATCTTGTTACTGATCGTCAACTAATGAGCTGCGATAGCCTGACAGAAGCGGTGGAACAGGCAATTTTAGGAGGCTGCACAATGATACAACTCCGAGAAAAAGAATTGTCCTCATTAGAATTTTACAATCAGGCTGTTGCCGTGAAACAGGTTACGGATAAATACCATATTCCCCTTATCATAAACGACCGGATAGATATTGCAATGGCTGTGCAGGCTACGGGGGTACATATTGGACAGCATGATTTACCTGCGGCTGCCGTCCGCAAAGTAATTGGGGAAAATATGCTGTTGGGAGTATCTGCATCTTCCATTGCAGAAGCAATACAGGCACAACAGGATGGTGCAGATTATTTGGGAGTTGGCGCAATGTTCCCTACTGGAACTAAAACCGACGCTGATTCTGTATCAATGGAGGAATTACAGAAAATCCGCACAGCCGTTTCTTTGCCGATCGTTGTTATTGGCGGTATCAATAAAGGAAATACAGGGCGTTTCAAGCCCATGGGAATTGACGGGCTGGCTGTTGTATCTGCCATCATAGCGCAGTCCGATATAAAAGCTGCTGCTGCGGAACTGAAAGATTTATTTTGCGGAAAGGAAAAGAAACATGGATTTTAATGCGGCAATCTTTGATTTAGATGGAACAATTCTGGATTCAATGGATGTATGGGAGCATATAGATATTCAGTTTTTGAAAAAGAGAAATCTTCCTGTCCCGGAAAATTATGTAACTGAAATATGTGCAAGGAGTTTTGAGGAAGCCGCACAATATACCATTGATCTTTTGGGATTGCAAGAAACGGTAGAGGGAATTATTGAGGAATGGAATAATATGGCGGTCGAGGAATACAGGAACCATGTCGGTCTGCTGCCCTATGCCCTTGATTATCTTCTGCGCTTAAAAGAACATGGAATAAAACTTGCAGTTGCTACGGGGTTGCCGGAAAAGCTCTATATTCCATGCTTAAAGAACAATTCTATTTTAGAAGCATCCAATCCAGTCCCCACGCCACTTTTAGGCCATAGGTGTAGGAGTAGTCAAGAAATAACCGGCTCTCCTACACCTTTTTCGACCTCTAATCACTACTTATGGATCTGCCCGAGGGCTTCTTTCAGCTTGTCAAATCCGAACATTGCCGCATAAGCCACCATGAACGCGATAATAGCCACCAGAATCGCATCGGTCAGCGCAATCGCCAGCCACACACCACGGATGCCCATGCCGCCGATCATCGGCAGAATGACGCAAAGCGGGATAAACAGGATAATCTGACGGAACAGTACCAGCCAAGTCGCCTTATTTGCCTTGCCCAAGGACTGGAACAGGGTTACGGCAATCAGGAAGCTGCCTTGCAGGATATAGGTACTGAACATGATACGGAAGTTCGTGGCTCCCGATGCGGCGATACCCGGTGTTGTTAAGAACATGGACAAAATCTTTTCCGGGAACAGCTCCACCGGAATGTAGAATACCAGTGACAGTAACGTAGCAGCAATGATAAATACCTTTGTCAGCTTCTTTACACGGTCATAATCCTTTGCGCCGTAGTTCGTACCGGCAGCAGGCTGGAAGCCCTGGCTGATACCCCAAAGCGGGACAAAAGAGAAGTTCCAGAACCGGAGTGCTGCTCCCAAAAGAAGCTGGGAGGTTTCGCCGCCGTAGTTGGATGCCACACGATAAATTACAGTCTGTTGTACCAGCGTCAGAATCTGCATCAGCAGAGCGGATACGCCGACCGAAAGAACCTGCGGGAGCAACGTGCCGTCGATGCGGATGCGTCCGATTTTCACATTCGGGCTTTTCTTCCTGAAATACCACAGGGTAACAGCAGCCTGGATAAACTGGGAAAGGACGGTCGCATAAGCAGCGGCCTCAATGCCCATGCCATAGGGATTTAAGATCGTAATAAAAATAGGGTCGAGAATGATGTTAAGGATTGCACCGCTGGCGATGATAGTCATTGCTTTTTTAAGCTGCCCCTCACCACGGATTACCATGTTTGCACTCTGGAAGAAGTTCACGAACAGAGAACCGGCAAACACGATCCGCAGATATTTTTCAGCATAGTTCAGAATATTGTCGCCTGCACCAGCCAGGGACAGAAGCTGACGAGTAAACGTCATGCCGATCACTGTGTAAATCACCGACAGCAGAAGAACCATAGCAATCAGATTGCCCATGAT
>OIEL01001533.1_pt1 | contig 11196 bp, 5 predicted proteins | sample 1581731 | NCBI WGS metagenome assembly OIEL01 (sample SAMN01760977, study PRJEB22395) | human gut metagenome | reverse complement strand
AAGAAAGGAATTATTGAGAGGATATTATGCGGCAATTACAGCAATGGATGCTCAAATCGGAAGGTTGATAGCACATTTAAAAGAAATAGATGAATGGGATAATACAGTGGTAATATTCAGCGGTGATAATGGAATGAATATGGGACATCATGGTATCTGGGGCAAGGGAAATGGAACATTTCCGCTGAATCTTTATGATACTGCAGTGAAAGTTCCGATGATTATTCGTATACCAGCTAAGGAAGATCATGGAAGAATAATTCATACCATGCATAGTCATTATGATCTGTTCCAGACAATTCTTGAAATAGCTGGTATTAATTATGAGAAGGACGAGAAGTTGCCTGGAAACAGTCTAATTCCAGCACTTTTTGAAAAGGATGAAGAAGATGGGGATCTCGTCATTTGTGATGAATATGGTGCAAACCGAATGATTCGTACAAAAGAGTGGAAATATATTCACAGATATCCATATGGTCCTCATGAATTGTATTATTTGATAGAAGATCCAGATGAAAATAATAACTTGATTGATGATCCCTCCTGCTTGGCTATATTGAAGTCACTAAGAAAACGCTTGAATCTTTGGTTTTTCAAATATGCGGATGATAAAATGGATGCAAGTCGAGAAGCTGTAACAGGATATGGACAGATGCAGAAATCTGGAATTTATTCTGATGGAGGGGATGTGTATTTTAGACAAAGCGCATACATGAAAAAGGAGCAGAAATGAAAATAGAAAAATATTATGAAAATCCGAGTGCACTACATATCAATACAGAAGATGACAGAGATATTTTATTCCATATGCTAAAGAAAAAAATGACAGAATGATACTTTTAAGTGGAAACGATTGGAAATTTCAATGGTATTCTGATTATCTGAAAATTCCAGAATCTGCAAAAGATGGAATCCTTGATCAATATGATGTGATAGATGTACCTAGTTGTGTAAATATGTTGGGGTATGAAAATCATCAATATGCAAATGTTCGAATGCCAATTCCATTCGATCCCCCTTTCGTTCCAAGAGAAAATCCATGCGGAATTTATGTAAAAGAATTTAAAATTGATACGCTTTCAGAAAAAATATACTTGGATTTTGAGGGAGTTGATTCTTGCTATTATGTATGGGTAAATGGAAAATTCTGTGGATACAGCCAGGTATCGCATTGTACAAGTGAATTTGATGTAACAGACTTAATAAAAACAGGAACGAATGTATTATCTGTTTTAGTAATGAAATGGTGTGATGGTACATATTTTGAGGATCAGGATAAACTACGAATGAGTGGGATATTTAGAGATGTTTATCTTTTAATGCGCCCAGCAAGTCATGTGAAAGATTTTACGGTAAAACAGAATACAGAACCAGGTAAAATTTCTCAAATCAATTTATCTGTAACTCTATCCGAAATGAATAGCAATGAAAATGGTAAAGTTTACTGCACTTTTTATTGTCCGGATGGAAGATTTTTGAAAAAGATTGAAATGAATGCTGAAAGTTCTATTTTGACTAGTGAAATTGATGTAAGTAATCCTATTTTGTGGAATGCGGAAGCTCCATATCTGTATACAATGAAACTGGAATACAATGGAGAAGTAATAGAACAGAAAATTGGTTTAAAGAAGGAAGAAATACGAAATGGTGTTTTTTACTTAAATGGACAGAATGTGAAATTTAAAGGAGTGAATCGTCATGACAGTAATGCCTATACGGGGTATACGATTAGTAAAGAACAGCTGATTGTAGATTTGAAACTGATGAAAGAACACAATATAAATGCGATTCGCACTAGTCATTATCCGAATTCGCCTTGGGCATATGAGTTATATTCAGAATATGGCTTTTATGTAATTGGAGAAGCTGATATAGAAACACATAATACAGAACTTCTTTATGCGGGGGGAAGATCAAATTACAATTATTCGGATGAAAAAATAGAAAGTAGTTCGTTTGGTCTTCTGTGCAGTAATCCAAAATATGAAGATGAGATTATGGATCGTATCAAGAAGTGCGTGATACGTGAAAAAAATCAAGCTTGTATTGTTATGTGGTCTCTAGGAAACGAATCAGGATATGGAATCAATATGGAAAAGGCAGCATCATGGATTAAGTCGCAGAATCCAGATTATCTGATTCATTACGAAAGTAGTATCTATGAAATGCCTGGGCATGTTAATGACTTGAGTAATATTGATTTTTACAGCAGAATGTATATGCCGGTAAAGGAATCAGAAGAATATTGTCAGAAAAAAGTAAATCGTCCGTTGGTTCTTTGCGAATTTTCTCATGCAATGGGAAACAGCAATGGCGATTTGGAAGATTATTTCAAATTGATTTATCAGTATGATAATTTTTCGGGGGCATTTGTTTGGGAATGGTGTGACCATGCCGTTTATGCAGGAAAAGATGAATCTGGAAAAGAAAAATTTTTATATGGCGGTGATTTTGGAGAGTTTCCGAATGAGAGAAATTTCTGCCTTGATGGAATGATTTATCCTGATCGTCGTCCTCATACAGGCTTATTGGAATTTAAAAGTGTAGCGAGACCAGTTCGAGCAAGTTTTGAAGATGGAAAAATCAATTTTTATAATACATTAGATTTTATAAATGCTGATGAAAAGTATAGAATTATCTGGTCATATCTAGAAGATGGTAAAGTAAAAGAACAGGGAGAATTTGAAAATATTGTTCTTCCACCTCATAAAAAAGTTTCTGTTGATTTTTGTAGGAAAGTATCTGCAGGCTGCAGCCTAGCTGAGGTTCGAATTTCCTATAAGCAGAAAGAAAAAACACAATTGATAGAAGCTGATTATGAAGTTGGCTTTGAACAGATGATTATTAAGGACAGAGACGAGTTGTATGAAAAAAATGAGCTGTCTATGATAAAACTTCCAAAAGACCAAAATGCTGTGATTAAGGAAACTGATGAAAAAATCTATGTAGAATCTTCTGCTTATCAGTATGTTTTTAATAAATGGAAGGGAGTGCTGGAGAAAATATCGGTTCATGGAAATGAGTATTTGGTTCATCCTATGACGTATAATATTTGGAGAGCTCCTACAGACAACGACCGAAAGATACTTGGTGAATGGAGAAAGGCTGGATATGATAGAAGTATAATCCGTGTTTATGATTGTAGTATAGTACAGGACGAGAATGCAATATGTGTGAAGTTTTCTCTTGGTGTGGGGGCATTATTCCTGCAGAATAGTATGAGAATAAAGACAGAATATAAGATTTATGCGGATGGAAGTTTGAAAATACATTTGGATGCCGATAAAGATCCGGTATTTCCATATCTACCACGTTTTGGAATTCGTTTTTATCTGCCTTATTCCATGGAACAAGTTCAGTATATGGCTTATGGACCTTATGAAAGCTATCAAGATAAGCGTCATTTGTCTTATTTTGGAACATTTAAGGATACAGTCAGAAATATGCATGAAGATTATTTAAAACCTCAGGAAAATGGAAGTCATTATAAATGCAGAGAACTGATTGTAGGGGATGAAAATCAAAACAAAATTTTTGTTTATGCTAAAGATTTTTCATTTAATGTATCACATTATACGGAAGAAATGCTAGAAAAGGCGGAACACAATTTTGAATTAAAAGAGAGTGATTCTGTAGTTCTTTGCATTGATACTAAAATGTCGGGAATTGGTTCAGGAAGCTGTGGTCCGCATCTGATTTCAGATTATCAGCTTAGGGAAAATAAAATTATCGGGGACTTTATTATAAAGTTTAAACTTTAGGAATTTACAATCTATAGGAGGGGAACATGAAAAAAATATTTAGTTTTGTTATTGCTGCATTCTTATTGTTTACATCAATATTTGCCAATGCTGTTTCAGTAAATGCAGAAGAAGATACTAGTGCTGCAGCTGCAGCAGAGTTAGTTGAAATTCTTCACTCACAAGGTATTGAAAGTAGTGCTTCGGCACAATCTTCCCAACAATTCAAACAGCTAGTTTTTATTAATAATACGCAGGAAACTATTATTTTTTCACAGGATTTTACTGTACCCCAAGGGGTTAAATTACAAATTCCGGCAACAGTAACCTCTGTAACCGTTAACAGTACAATTACAGTTAATGGCGTTATGCAAGACGGAAAAACGATCACTGATCGAAATGCACTTGGCGGAACAGTCGGATCTGAGGGGACAGGTAAAATACTAATCAATAAAGGTGGTATATTTTTCTATAATGGAGCACCAATTATAAGTGGTCGTGTACAATTAACCAGCGATGATGCATCAATTTCCATTAGCGCTGATTCAACACTTAATATTGAAACTGGTACAGTTACACTTGGAGGTAATATTGCTGCTAACGAATTTAAAAATGTTGTTGTAAAAAATGATGCAATACTTAATAAAGGTAGTTACACAATCCCAAATAAGGATGATTCATCTGATGTAACACCACCTGTTGATGATACACCAACAGCTGCTGAAAATGCAGATGCTGTTGTTGCTTTCTTAAGAGATAGTACAAACTGTGATATAGGAACAGATGATTCGACTGATAACATTAAAAGAAGTGGCACTCAGGGTGCTTATGAAGTTGTATTTATTGGTACAAAGAAATTCGAATTAAAAAAGGATTTAGTTATTCCTTCAAATGTAAAAATACAAATAGGTGCTCAATGTACGGATTATGCTATCAATGGAAAATTTACTATCAATGGTAACATTCAGGACAGTCGTCCTGCTGCGAACAGAACGGAAGGTATTGTTGGAAAAGGATCTGGTTCAGTAATATTTACTGATTCTGCCAAATATTATCAGCAGGGTATTGCTTTTATTGATACTACAACGGGTATTATGAAACTTAATTCTGATTCATCAGTTACGTTTAAGCCATCAAATGTTCTTGAAATTACATCAGGAACAGTTTCACTGATAAAATCACTTAAAAAGGATACACATACAGTTTCTACTGTAAATGTTCTTGATGGTGCGACGTTTATTGATGGCGGTTTACTTGAAAACTCAATAATACTAGAAAAACCAAATACATCAAAACAGGATTTGAAAAATGAAATCATGTTTGCTGAAAAAAATATTAACTCTGCTCTTGAAAGCATAGACGGAACAGAAATAGATAGTAATAAATTTTGGTCAACATCTGTTGCTAAAGACACATATAATAAAGCAATAGATGTTGCAAAAGCAGTTTTAAACAACGAAAGTTCATCTACTCAGCAATCTCTTGATGCAATTTCAGAATTAAAAATTGCTTCACTTAGATTCAATTCTTCGAAACAGACAGGGAAAAATTATGTTGCTGAAATTTCTACATACGAAGAATTGGTTAATGCTTTAAATGCACTCGAAGCAGGTTGTGCAAAATATAATGGAGCTGAAGATTATAATCAATTTCATTATGAAGTTGTAGAAATCACAAAACCTGTTACAATTGACACTGTTATTACGGTTCCATCAATGGTAAAACTTCAACTTAGCGCTGATGTTACCATTAATGGAAGACTCAATATTAAAGGAACTTTACAGGATAAATATAAAAATATATATGGTCTTACAGGTAAAGATGGTGTCGGAGATGTTGCATTTACACCTGGCTCATATATGTATATTGCAGGTTTGGGTGAGGTTATTGGCGATACTGGAGGTGTCAAAATTGATGAGAGCTCAATGATGACTATTAGTATACAAAACAAACTTTCTGTCATAAATGGAACGGTTGAAATTCCTAAATCTGTAAACACGGCTCTTACAAATGGAATTTATGGATTTAACAGTTCAAAACTTTTAGTTACTGGTTCTATTCCAACAACAATTACAGTTAATATGTTTGATGATTCTCAATATATTGATAACAGTATTCAGAATTCAGAAATTAAATTAGGACTTGTAGGAAGCTCTGTAAATACGAATGACAATGCTTCTCTTAATGCTGAAATTAGGGATGATTTAATCTATCTTACAGTTCTTTCGAAAGAAAAAAAAGAAGTAGAAGTTCAGATTTCGGATGCTACGGATGTTGCTAAAATTATTGTAAACATTGAGCATGGTGCAATCGTAAGTAAAGAAATTTATAAGGTGGGTGGAAAAACCCAAGCTGAGCTTTCTGACGAAATAGAAAAGAAAATAAATACACTTAATGAGCTTATTACTAAAGCAAAAGATAAAAATCTTGATGCAAAAAGAGAAGAAGGCGTTATCTGGTTTGCTAATGAATTTGTTAAATATGCAAATTGGGATGAAAATAACGTTACAATAAATAGTAATCTATTTGCAACAATCCCGGATTATGCTCCTTATGGAAAAAGTTCAGAAGAATTAGCTAAAGAATTAGCGGGATTTGAAAGAACGGAAATTATAAAAATGCTTGAAGATTCAATTGAAGAAATCACAAATGTTATTTCGGGTGAAATAGTAAGAAGACCTGTTGTTGATATTGACTGGGAAAATGCTACGGTTAAAGATGGTAACATTTATTCTAACGGACATCCAGTTTTTCTTTATGATTACTTCTCAAAGCCACAGGATCAAGATGCAGGCAATGAAACTCTTTATAATGATTATTTAGGTAATATGAATAACCCTAAGAGTCTTAGTATTAAATCCTCGGTTACATCTGATGGTTTACCTGAAAGCTCAACTGTAAATAAACCATATATATTTAATCGGAATGTAGGTTATCAGATGTTGTGGCATAACAACCTTGGCACATTACCAACGAATATTGATGGCAATGGTATTACAACATTTACGCAGTATGATATAACAGACCCTGATGTAAGAGAGTCGTGGGAAAAAGTTTTATCAGCATATGTTCCGGCACAGGCTGATAAAAATTACACAAATCTTGGCTACTGTCTGGCAAATGAACCTCATTGGTTCTTACAGCAAGGTCATTGGGCTACAGCTAAAAAGTTTGATGGTTCACAAGGGCTGGGAACAGATTCATTAGCACTTTTTACAGAGTATGCTGAGAATAAGTATTCAACAATAGATGCTGCAAACGAAGCCTGGGGTACATCGTTTACTTCATTTGAAGATGCAACTTCTAAGGTTATTCCGATTTCAACATCATATAGAAACTCTGTTCTTTGGTATGACGTATGTAACTGGAACATGCAAAGAGCTTCGAATTGGCTTACATTCCTTAATGACCAAGTTATAAGCAATGACGCATCTGCGCTTACCCACCTTAAAGTTATGCCTGATCTTTGGGTTGAATCAAATAGAACGCATGGCATTGATCTTGAAGCTATGACTGATATGACAGGTATGATTGGTAATGATGCCAAAATTAGAGGAAAAAATTTTAAAGCAGGATCTGATGAAAGCTGGAGTGATAGCTATGCTTATTATTGGAAGGAAATGATGTCATATGACTTTATGTCATCTGTTTCTCCAAATAAGTCAAATATAAACACAGAATCACATTTCCTTTCAACAACGCAGTTTAGAGATCTTTATATGACACCTGAATATGTGAATTCAACATATTGGTTAGCTACACTTCTTGGTATGGATGCTAACCTTACATGGTTCTGGGGAAGAGAACCTGATGGTTCAGTGGAATCACGTTTAATTGGTGATAGTGGAATGAATGCCCTTGGAGAGGCATATGCAGCCTCAGTTGCTCAACAGCCAAGAGTTGCAAATCAAGTTTATCAAACAATGACAGATATTAACACATTTGCTTCTGAAGTTACAGAAATTCAGGAACAGAAAAAACCAATCAGAATTTTCTATTCAGAAACTTCAGCAATAATCAATGAAGATTATATGGAAAATCAATACGATATGTATCAGAATTTGTTCTTCAATGGTTTTCCAATTGGGTTTGCTACACAAAACATTATTGATAAACAAGATAACAAACTATGGGATGTAATTGTCGTTTACAATACGCCTAACGTAACGGATACTGAATTCAATGCTCTTCAGACATACTTGAATAAAGGTGGTACGGTTATTCTTGACAGCATAAGCCTTAAATATGATGAAAATCATAAAAATCGATCAGCTGTATTGAAAGAAGGAAAAGGTAAACTTATTTCTGTTGATAAGACAGTTGATGAAATTGCTTCTCAGGCAATTGGGTGTGTAGATATGAGTAATTTCTCTCCTATCAAACTTTCTGAAAGCAATGGTCTTGAACAGAAAGGATGTATGTGGAGAGTTATACCAAGTGATAATGGAAAATACACAATGTCTATTTTGAATATTGGAAAAAATACTGCGACAATAAATATTTCGGCTTACGATAAGAATATTTCTTCAGTAACGGATATGTTTACTCAGCAGGCAAGAACAACTAATTTCACAATAGAATCTGAAGGTGTTATGATGCTTGAAATTACATTAACCGATAAACCAACGGATTCAGTAAAACCAACTGATTCAGTAAAACCAACGGATTTAGTAAAACCAACAGAATCAACAAAACCAACAAACCCAGTAGAACTAACAAATCAAATAACAAGCAAAAATGTTACCGCAACAATTGAAAATACTGCTTCAGTTTCTAGCAAAGAATCAAATGATATTTCTAGTCCTTCAACTGGAGACAATGATTTAGATAATAAGATGATTTTTATTTTTGCATTATCTATTGTAGGGGGAGCATTAATAATTACGAAAAGAAAGAAGCAAGGAATCCAATAGTGAAGTTTTTAACTTAATATGAGAAATAGGTATAAGCCGTTCGTTTTCAAGAAATTGAGAGGGGACGGCTTTTTACTTTTAGAAAGAATTTGAAGGAGATAATATATATATCAATAGTTACAAAAAAGTAATAAAGAAAATGGTGAATATTTACAAATAAAATTCTCCTATTGACAGGTATGAGTATTGTGGTAATATAAACGCGCGTTTACAAAGGAGCTGTTATTATTGAATAGTGAAGAAATTGCAAGAATAGCAAAAGTATCCAGAAGCACTGTTTCGAGGGTAATTAATAATTACAAGAATGTTCCACCAGAGACAAGAGAACTTCCTTAAACTGATGGAAGACTGTATGAGTGGAATGATTGATATTGTAATGACAAAATCCATTTCGCGTTTTTCCAGAAATCTTGTGGATACGCTTCAGTATGTAAGAATGCTTAAAGAACGAGGTGTGACGATTATTTTTGAAAAAGAGAATATCAATACTTCTACCATGGAGAGTGAGATGCAGCTGGCACAGAATGAGGTGGAATCGTTATCTCAGAATGTGAAAATGGGTGTTAAGATGAAGATGCGTCGGGGAGAGATGATGGGATTTAATGGATGTCTTGGATATGATTATCATCCGGAGAATAAGAGCATTACTGTGAACGAAGCAGAGGCAGAAACGGTACGCTATATTTTTGACAGATATATAGAAGGTTATGGAGCCTATACTATTGCGAAGGAGTTGACAGCGCTTGGAAAAGTCAATAAAAAGGGTCAAATCAAGTGGACGGACAGTGGGGTTCGAGGAATCATCAAGAATGAAAAGTATAAAGGGGATCTGCTCAAGGGAAAGACTTATACTGTAGATCCTATTTCCAAGCGGAGACTGGATAATCGTGGTGAGGAAGACCGATTCTACATCAAAGATCATCATGAAGCAATTGTGTCGAAAGAAATATGGGACAGGGCGCAGGAAATCTGTCAGGGCCGGTATAAGAAGAATGCGAATGTAGTTGATGGTACAAGAACCAAATTTACAAGAAAATTTGCTTTAAGCAGTATGTGTCAGTGTGGATTTTGTGGTACGAATCTCACCAGACGTTCTCATAATCAGGATACGCATCATATGAAAACCAGTCTGGAAATGCAGAACAGCAACGAACAAAGGGATTGAGAATTGTCCTCATAGTAAAGCAATTGATGAAGTAATTATTGAAAATGCATTTGTGGAAATGTTTCGATTGTTGGCAGAGAACTTTGACGATGTACTGGAATCCGTTTTGATGTCGGTGGAAGAAGCACTGTCTACAGACGGAAGTGCTGATAAATTAAAGCGGATTGAAAAAGAAATATACAACCTTGAGACACGTCGAAAGAAATTGACCGACATGATACTGGATGATAAAATAACGAAGGAAGCCTACGATGAGAAATATGAAGATTTGTGCAGGAAACTTGCAAAGGCGGAATCTGAAAAACAGATGTTTTCTGACAGTGTCATAACGCAGAATGCAATCATAAAACGTATGCAGGAAATTCGTTCACAGTTAACAAACGCAGATGTCATGGAGCAGTTTGACAGAATTGTGTTTGAAAGTATCGTGGAGAAGATTATTGTAGGTGAGACTTATGAAGATGGAACGGTTGACCCTTATAAGCTGACATTTGTGCTTAAGGGAATGGATAACTGGTGTAACGAATTATTACTACTGATATAGGAAGGGAAGTGAGATACCTGTTATGAAAAAATTAGATACTGTCCCAAATGGGGAAATGATTATTTATGAAAACAGCGATGGAAAGACAATTATTGATGTTCGATTTGATGAGGATACACTTTGGCTGACTCAGATGCAGATGGCAGACTTATTTGGAGTACAAAAAGCAGCAATATCGAAACACTTAAAAAATATTTTTGAAAGTGAAGAATTGATAGAAAATGCAGTTGTTTCCATTTTGGAAACAACTGCGGCAGATGGAAAGAATTATCCAACCAAATATTATAATTTGGATGCTGTAATTGCTGTCGGATATAGAGTTAATTCCAAAAGAGCAACGGCTTTTAGAATTTGGGCAACAAATATTCTAAAGGACTATATTAAAAAAGGTTTTGCAATGGATGATGATCGCTTGAAAGAACTTGGCGGTGGTGGATATTTCAAAGAATTACTTGAAAGAATCCGTGACATACGAGCTTCTGAAAAGGTATTTTATCGTCAGGTCTTGGAAATTTATGCAACGAGCATAGATTATGATCCGAAAGCGGAAATATCCATTGTATTTTTCAAAAAAGTGCAAAACAAAATTCACTACGCAATTCATGGACAAACTGCAGCAGAAGTAATCTATAACAGAGCAGATGCAGAAAAAGAATTTATGGGACTTACTACTTTTAAAGGAAATCAACCAACATTAAAAGAAGCTGTAGTTGCAAAGAATTATTTATCTGAAAAAGAATTACGTGCAATGGGACAGCTAGTATCGGGATATCTTGATTTTGCAGAACGTCAGGCAGAACGCGAACAGGCCATGACAATGAGGGACTGGGCAGA
>OIEL01001524.1_pt1 | contig 11236 bp, 8 predicted proteins | sample 1581731 | NCBI WGS metagenome assembly OIEL01 (sample SAMN01760977, study PRJEB22395) | human gut metagenome | reverse complement strand
CCGGAAAAATCCCTTTCCTCGAACAAGCTCCGGGCGATTACAAGAATCTGGGGACTTTACCGGAAACAGGAAAAAATGTCGGTGATCGCAAGCGCAGCATGTTTTTGCATGTGGGCGGTGCGCGCTGTGTGGAGAAGAATATAGCGGGAGAACGGAAGATGAAGAAAAACGATTCTGTCAAGCGGCTGATTATTCTGGCGCTTGGGCTGATTGGACTGTGCGTACTGACTGCTTTTTATGCGCACGACTGGTTCGCCTATTATTATCATCATATTGCATGGAAAACACATAACCGTTTTAATGTAAACGGTCATTTGCTGATTGTTGCTCTGTATTTCATATTGCTCTTTTTCTTTTCCAATACTTATGGAGCACTTAAAATCGGCTATCTGAAACCGCTGGATATTTTCCTGTCTCAGCTGTTTTCCCTTCTGTGCGTCAATGTAATCAGCTATGCGCAGCTGTCCCTGATGTATGGCTGGTTTATCATCGGCGGGGGGCATATGGTGTCGATGATGCTGTATCAGCTGGTGTTTGCAGGGCTGTGGGGCTGGCTGTGCAATCTGATTTACCGTCGCGCGTTTCCTCCGCGGGAGCTGCTTTTGGTGCACGGTGAGCGCCCGGTAGAGGATATCCTTGGGAAATTTGCAGGACGGAAGGATAAATATCATGTTGCAAAGTGCATGAATATCAAAGAGGGGTACGATGCGGTGATCCGCGAGGTCGGAAAGTATGACGCGGTCGTTCTCTGGGATATTCATACGATGGACAGAAACGTGCTGCTCAAATATTGCTACAGCCATTCGATCCGCGTTTATATGATGCCGAAGATTCCGGATGTGCTGGTAAAGGGAAGCGAGCAGCTGCACTTGTTTGATACGCCGATTCTGCTGACGAGGGAATATGCGCTGAACGTAGAACAGAGAATTGCAAAACGGTTTATCGATGTAGTATGTTCGCTGATCCTGATTGTTGTGACATCGCCGGTCATGCTGCTTACGGCGGTGGTGATCAAGCTGTATGATAAAGGTCCTGTGCTGTACAAGCAGGTCCGCTGCACGAAGGATGCGAAAGAATTTTATATCCTGAAATTCCGCAGCATGCGCGTGGATGCAGAAAAGGACGGTGTGGCACGTCTTTCCACCGGCGACAAGGATGACCGTATTACAAAGGTCGGTCATATCATTCGCGCTTGCCGTCTGGACGAGCTGCCCCAGTTGCTGAACATCCTGAAGGGTGATCTGTCCGTTGTTGGCCCTCGTCCGGAGCGCCCGGAAATCGCTGCACAGTACTGCGAGGAAATGCCGGAGTTTGCGCTGCGCTTGCAGGCCAAAGCAGGTTTGACCGGCTATGCACAGGTGTACGGCAAGTACAACACCACCCCCTACGATAAGCTGCAGATGGATCTGATGTATATTGCACATCCCAGCCTGATCGAAGATTTGAAAATCATGCTGGCGACCGTGAAGATCCTGTTTATGCCTGAAAGCACCGAGGGGATTTCCGAGGGTCAAACCACTGCAATGAGTGGAGAAAACCGCTAAATATCGACGTTTTCGTACATTTTAAGCTGCTGAAAATTGGAAGAAAATCCAGAGTGGAATCGGGCATAAATGCAGCTCTTACAGTAGCGTCGTAGTAAGAAACCGGCAAAATGCCCTATACAGGGGCGATGTAGCACGCATGATAGTACAAAATGCCGAGACCATGGGCGTGAGAGAGGGCAAAATGAGGTTGAATTGAGGCGTTTATGCCCCGAAAAAGCACTTTTATGGATGCGACGGTAGCTCGTGGGTTTATGTCTGATTGCACCGTGAGGGGGTGTACCGAGATTACGGTGACTTTCACATAGCGGTTTCGGGGCTGAGAGATGATAACATCATCTGCAATTTCATCCCGGTCTTGGAGATAACAAGGCAGATGTGAGCAAGATGGTGATAAACACATGGTCGCAGAGATGCTCATTTGTGTGTGGGAATCCGGCATAAGCAAGGAAGCTACCGTAGCGTGGATGAGTGGAACCTGGAATAAAGGCAGGGGCTACCGTAACGAGCGAGGGTGCTATCCGGACTAAAGACAGCGGTTACCGTAGCGTGAATTTGTCGCAGAAACGTTCATTGCTTCGGTACAAGACATAGCGGCAGTGTGACTCACACTGCTGAGGACGATTAGTAGCGCTTTATAAGAAAAACGGCTCAGACTCTTTGAGATGAGTTTGGGCTGTAATCTTTGATATGCGGAGAGGAAGTATGAGTGTTGTGGAATACAGAGAATACTCCGTTCTTATATCGGTTTATCACAAAGAGAAGCCGGAGTATCTGAAGCAGGCAATAGAGAGCATACAAGCGCAGACGCTATCCACAAATGATTTCGTGCTGGTATGTGATGGACCGCTGAACGAACAGCTAGATGGCGTGATTGCTACAAAGCAGCAGGAGATGGGTGACACATTAAATGTTGTCCGACTTGCGAAAAACGGGGGACTTGGCAATGCGCTGAATGAGGGAATCAAGCATTGCAAAAATGAGTTGGTTGCCCGGATGGACAGCGATGACATCGCTTATCCGGATCGATGTGAAAAACAGATTGCTGTGTTTAACACACATTCGGAGGTGAGCATTTGCTCCGGCATCGTGGAGGAGTTTACCACTGATCCGAACACGGTTGATACGAGGCGAGTGCCGCCGGAGACGAATGTGGAAATTATAGAGTTTGCAAAGAAGCGGAATCCGTTTAATCACCCCTGCGTGATGTATAAGAAGTCCGCAGTCAAAGCAGTTGGCTCCTATCAAGATTTCTACTTACTGGAGGACTATTACCTTTGGCTAAGGATGCTGATGGCAGGATATCATGGGTACAACATTCAAGCGCCGCTGCTCCACATGCGAGCCGGCTCGGATATGTATAAACGGCGGGCCGGTTGGAAATATGCCAAGACGCAGGCAAGACTGTTCAAATTTATGAAACAGCAAGGCTTTATTGGAAATGGTCAGTACATTAAAAGTTGCGTAATCCGCAGCGGGTCGGCGCTGGCTCCCAACTGGCTGCGGAAGTTTATGTTTGAAAGGGTATTAAGAGATGCAGGCTAAGATAGACAACAGAAATCAGTTTGTTGACATTATGCGTGGCATTGCGATGCTTCTGGTTGTTTTGGGGCATACCATGACTGGATGTACCGTTGATTCGCAGAAGAGTTTTCTTTTCAACATCATCTGGTCATTGCAAATGCCGTTATTCATCTTGATCAGTGGATTTGTAACGAAATATAGCCGCCCAATCTCTGATGGTAAGGGGCTGTGGAAATATGTGAAGCGTAGAACGGTTGCTTATATGCTACCGTGGGCTGTATGGAGTTTTTTAGTTAGAGGTATCATTTTTGGAGAGGATGGCTTCCTAAACGTTAAGCATCTCCTGTGGAATATGGATTCAGGTTATTGGTTCCTTGCAACGATTTGGACGATTAGCATGATTTTTGGCATTGCCTCTTTCATTGCAGAGCGGGTGAGTAAAGAAAACCTGCTGAAGAAGCAGATCGTACTTTTGGGGTGCTACTTAGTGGGAATGGTTCTGCTGGTGGGAATTGGCGCAATTTTAGGGCTTTCGTTCTTTGCAATCAAATTGACGCTCTATTATATGCCTTTCTACTATGCAGGGTTCTTGTATGGTCAGTTTGATGACAGAATGAAGGAATCCGATACAGGCAAAAAGATGATTGATAGTATAGTCGCAATCTGCTTTGCGGTGTGGCTGTTCATTATTCTTAGATTTCCGCTTTATGAGATGTCGGATGGCGGCTTTGCGATTATCTTGCGTGCGGCAACATCGTTGGCTGGGTGTATTGCAGTATGTGGTCTCTGTAGGGGAATCTTCTCCAGTAAAATCGGGGGGGGGACTCTTGCATGGGTCGGAGAGCACTCGTTGGAAGTGTATCTCACACACTATCTGCTTCTCAGCTTGATCAAGTCGGACAAAGTACTGATTCTGTACAGTCCGGTGGGGCTGAGCTTGGTTCTGGTCAACTATGTGATTACGGTAGTACTTACTGTGATGGCAATACTAATGATGAACCCAAATACCGTGCTGAGCTTTGTATTAACCGGAAAGAAAAAGTAAGTGAGTTTTTCCTTTGGGCAGGAAAACAAAGCTTGGAAATTTACATGATGCACGGTCTGCTTCTCAATATCTTCAAAAGCAGTGTTGCAATCCAATTTAGCAGTATTGAATGGTATTTACTGACTGCCGGAAACTTCGCCCTGACAGTAGGGCTGTGTGCAGTATTTATCCGTCTGCTCGATCAAAATGCCGTACTCAAGAAAGTATTAAATATTCGATAAAAGTTCAAAGGAGAAATGATATGCATCCGAGAGTGCTGATCGTAGGAACGGTTCCATATAACACAAAATCAACGTCACGCGCTTTTGATGCGTACTTTCACTATTGGGAGAAAGAGAATATTGCACAGATATTCTCCAATACAAAGAAGCCGTGCAAGGGGCATTGCGAGACGCTTTTCCAAATTACGGATCACCGTGTGTTGCAGCGGTGGATGGGGAAGAAAGTCGATACTGGAGTGATTTATCATTATGATGAGCTTGACACCGAGTGGAAAGATAATGATTTGGAACTCGGAAATGCAAAAGCAGAAGCTGCCTACAAGTTTGGTGGAAAGCATACGCCCCTTACGCATTTGCTCAGGGGAATCCTCTGGCGTAAGAGATTCTGGTGCACGGAGAAGCTAAACAATTGGCTGGATGACTTCAGGCCAGAATGCGTGTTTCTGGCTTTTTCGGATGACTATTTTATCCCGCAGATTGCAATGTATGTCGCCAAGAGATATAACGTGCCAATTGTCTCCTGCATTGGCGATGACTATTATTTCAATGTGGAAAAGACGCTGAATCCGATCTATCACCTTTATAAATCGACCTACAAGAAATTGATTGACAAGGTTCTGGCTTGGCCGGGTAGTGCGATTTACATCAGCGACAAGATTCGGGATAAGTATAATTCGGAATTTGGACTGGACGGTGAAACGGTTTATTTGACTTCTACGGTTCAGCGTAAACCTTTCAGCGTGATTAACAAAGATTGCCCGGTTATTACTTACTTCGGAAATATCGGTATGGGACGCAACAACTCCCTGAACGATATTGGCTACGCCCTTGGGAAAATCAATCCAGAATATATGCTGGAGGTTTATTCCAACGAAAAGGACGAGCAGGTCTATTCTGTATTCAAGGACAATAAAAATGTCAAATATATGGGTTCTGTGCCGTACACGCAGGTTCAAAAGCGCATGGCAGAAAGCGACATAACTGTTATTGTAGAGGGATTTGAGGAAAAGGACATCAACCTTTCACGGTATTCACTCTCTACGAAGGCAGCGGACGCATTGGCGAGTGGTGCATCTATTCTAACATATGGCTCGCTAGAAAGTGGCATCATTGAGTATATGCAATCAACGGATGCGGCAATGGTTTGTACGGATAAAGCTAAATTGGTGGATTCGATTGCACAGCTGATTTCTAATCAGGAACTTCAAAAGAAATACTACGAACAGGCGATTGTGATGACAAGAGAGCATCATAATCTGCAGGCTAGCTGCAAGACCTCAGAAAATGTGGTTGCAAAGGCAATCCAACATATGAAATAAGTGGCAGAGGGTACATGGTGATGGAGAACAACTTTTCAATTATTATTTCGACGTGCGACAAGTTTTCGGATTTGTGGGATGCACATGTTTTGCTTTTGAATCAGAATTGGGCAGACCGAAACGTGGAGACGTTTTTAGTAACCGATAAACCCACTGATCGTACTTTTGAAAATGTAACAGTGGTGGCAGCAGGCGAAGGCACGGAAATAACGGAACGTCTGAGAGCAGTGATGCCGCTGATTAAGACAGAGTATGTTCTCTTTACCTTGGATGACTATTTCCTGACGGAAAGGATTTCGACTCAGGCGGTCAACGAAGATATTCAGATCATGGATAAGCATCAGATTGATTATCTGCGTCTGTTTGTTATGACCATGAAGAGTCTGAGAAACAGAAAAGCTGAGGAATTGGAACCGGGTATTTTTCTGCTGGACAATCATGCAGGCGATTACATTGTCAGTCTGTATGCGGGCATCTGGCGTAAGGATTTCATGGAAAAGACACTGACAAAAACGCTGAATGCCTGGCAGTATGAGGTTGCGTTGACGAATATGGCACGACAGCTGAATGCCCGTTGCGCAGATAGCCGACGCGGGGAATTCCCTATTCTTGACGTGATTCGTAAGGGAAAGGTGCTGACGAAGGCACGCAAGTATTTCGATAGGAATCCTATTTATAAAGGTGACCGAGAGGATATGCGAGTTAAAGATGAATGGATGCTTGAATTCCGGACGTGGCTTCGTGAGTGGCTTCCGAAGCCGCTGTTCAATCTCTCAAAGACCATCATGAGGCGCAGAGGATATACGTTTTTTAGCGACAAGATCTGAAGCGACTTTTAAATGCGAAGGCGAGGATAAAAGTGGAAATACTAAGAAGTACATATTATTTTCTATATGCCCTTTTTCTAAAATTAACGAATAAAAAAGTAAGACTCTCATTGTCTACAAAGATTAAACCACATACATACATTGGAGAATATGTGAAGATTGGCAAAAGGACGTGGCTGTATGGGAAAATAGGAGATTGCTCATATATAGGAGAAAATTGTCGGTTAAACGCTGCCATCGGAAAGTATTGCTCAATATCCCCTGACGTTAGAACGATTGAAGCAATGCATCCAATACACTATTTATCGACAGCACCAATCTTTTATTCGAATGGAAAGCAGTGTGGGAAAACATTCTGTGATAAATCATATTTTGACGAAATAGAGTATCAAGATGTCGAAAATAAAATTGCGGTTAATATAGGAAATGATGTCTGGATTGGAGAAGGAGTAAGAATTAAGGGTGGAGTTTCAATTGGCGATGGTGCAGTTGTTGCAATGGGAGCTATTGTGACCAAGGATGTAGAACCGTATACAATTGTTGGCGGAGTGCCGGCTAAAGTAATAGGTAAGAGATTTGGAGATGACACAATAAAAAAACTACTATCACTGAAATGGTGGGACAAGGGTGAAGAATGGCTGATAGCGAATATTTCACATTTTAGAACAGCTTGTGTTGAAGATGTGCTTGATGATATTGAAAAAGGAGAAAAGTTCAGATGAAAGTTGAACTTGATAATAAGAATGAAGCTCTCCTTTGCTTCCTTTTCTTTTTGCCACAGATGAACTACTATGTTGCGGCGATATTAAGCTCATATGGAATCCAGACGATTACACCTTTTGTTTATTTCTTCCTCATCTTAACGGGCATATATTCCGTTTTGAGAAATCTAAGATACCGAAAGTGTTTTTTGTGGTCATTTGGAATGATCGTTGTTTTATTATTGAGTCTTATCGTTAATTGGAATGTCACAGAATACATGATTACAGATTCTCATTCTCTGTTTTCTAGTCCAGTAATCGTGTTATGTACAATTTATTTTCCTGTTTTTTTGATTTTACTTACTTCAGTGAATTTGGACAACCTAATAAACATTGCAGTTAATTATTCTGCCGTGATTATTGTGTTGTCCGCAATTGCGTTTGTAAACTATGTTTTTGTACAAAGACAAAGCATGCCGGACTATATGACATTTGCATATATGATAGTTACGCCGATAATGATTTGTGCAATCTCTGTAATCCAGGGAAGAAAGCTCAATTTACTTTGGGCAGTAATAGGCTATATTCTGATTTTGGTTGGAGGGTGTAGAGGAGCATTACTTACTGTTTCACTGTTCTTCCTTTTTTGCTTTATTAAGTTTTTTACAACAAGAGGAAAAGCAAAAACGTTTATTATTAAATGTATAGTTGCTTTGATGGCAATCTTAGTGCTAATAAATTTGAACAACATACTAAATGGAATGGCTTTAATTCTTGAAGGTTTTGGATATAAAAGTAGAGTGTTTGCTTCCTTGACGGGAACAAGCTATGGAGGCGAAACAAATACTTTCTTTAGCGGAGACGGAAGAAACGACATATGGAAGATGTCGTGGAATCATGTTCGGATTATTGGATATGGACTGTTTGGAGACAGAACGGTTGTTAAAAATGAGTATAATAATGCAAGCTATGCACACAATTGGTTACTGGAAATGCTAGTGTCTTTTGGCTGGATTTTGGGCTTACTTGCAATCGCTTTTGTTCTCTGGATTGTGCTAAAGAGCATTATAGTCGCAAACCGAAGTAAAAATACTACGCTTGTCTTGTTATCGTATGCTGTCTTTTGCATTATTATGGTGAAACATTTTATATCGGCGAGTTTTGCGAGTTCAATTGATTTTTGGTTCTATCTGGGTATTGGATATTGCATTATAGAAACAGAGAAAAATACAGAGATAGCTGAGGTCGTCGGAGTCGAATGAAATTAAAAAAATCAAAGGTGTTAACTAATATTTCGTGGCTTGTCGGTGGACGAATAATACAAATGTTATTTTCGCTAGTAGTTGGAATACTGACGGCGAGATATTTGGGACCAGGAAACTACGGTCTGATAAATTATGGCAGTGTTTACACGGGTATATTTACATCGATTTGTTCACTGGGACTCAATTCTATAGTTGTAAAAGAATTAATAGATCAACCCGACAAGCAGGGAGAAACTTTAGGAACTATTATTGGACTGAAATTTATAGCATCAACATTATCTTTGATGGCTATTTTTGCGTTGTCGTCGATTATTGATTCAGGAGATACAGTAACTGTTCAGGTTGTCGTTCTATGCAGTGTTGGGCTGGTTTTTCAGGCTTTCACAATTTTTGATTTCTGGTTTCAATCGCGGCTTCAGTCTAAGGTTTCAGCCATAGCTACAATGGTGGCTTATATTATTGTCTCAGTATACAGAATTGTTTTGCTGATGAGAGGTTGTGGCGTACAGTGGTTTGCGGTTGCAACGTCGATTGATTACTTATGTATTGCGGTCATTCTATATGCAGTTTATAAAAAGGCCGGTGGTCCTAGATTAACATTTTCAGTAGCAAGAGCAAAGAAGATGCTACCACAAAGCTATCATTTTATTCTTTCGAGTTTGATGGTTGCAATATATGGAAATACAGACAAGTTTATGCTGAAGCACATGCTTCAGAATCAAAGTGAAGTCGGATATTATGCTACTGCAGTTTCAATTTGTTCAATGTGGACGTTTGTACTACAGGCAATTATAGATTCATTTTATCCAACAATAATGGAGTTGCATGGTACAGATTTTCCAAAGTACAGAAGACGAAACGTTCAACTTTACGCAATTGTTTTTTATATTTCTCTGGTTGCTTCGGTTGGAATTATGGTACTTGCACGACCGGGAATTGAAATTCTTTATGGAACTTCTTATCTGGGAGCTGTTACGCCGTTAAGAATTATAACATGGTATACAGCTTTTTCTTACCTTGGGGTCGCAAGAAATGCCTGGATGGTCTGCGAAAACAAACAGAAATATTTAAAACACTTATATGTGTCAGCGGCTATTTTGAATGTAATTATCAATTTCATTTTAATACCGTCCTTTGGCTCGGCAGGAGCAGCAATGGCATCGCTGATTACACAGATATGTACAAGTATAGTGTTGCCATTTCTCATCAAGCCCATTCGTGAAAATGCTGTGATGATGATTGAAGCAATTACACTTAAAGATTTGCTTTGGAGAAAGAAGTGAAGTGATGATGAGATCATTTGCAATTGTTTTGATTTGTTATAACAGAATAGGAGGTATCAAACGTTTATTGTCTTCCTTGGAAAATGTGGATTATGATGGCAGAACTGATATTAACTTGATTTTTAGCATTGATAATAGTGGAACCAATGTAGTTGAGAATTTTGCAAAGAAATACAACTGGCCGTATGGTCCCAAAACTATTCGAACTTTTAACGAAAGACAAGGACTAAAAAAACATATACTTCAATGCGGTGATTACACAGAACAATACGATATTGTTGTTGCATTAGAAGATGATATATATGTGAGCGATAGTATGTATCTGTACGCATATCAGGCGGCAGAGTTTTATGAAGATGAGGATAATGTTGCTGGCATTTCTTTATATTCATTTCAAAAAAACTGGTTGAAATGGCTGCTGCGATTTGAGCCGCAACATTGTGAATATGACACATATTTTTTGAAGGTTGCTCAATCATGGGGGCAGGTGTGGACTAATAAGAAATGGAAACCATTCAAATTATGGCTTAGTAATAATCCTGAATTTATAAAAGATAATACTATCCCGCAAGCACTAAATCAATGGCCAGAGTCTTCGTGGCTGAAATTTCATGACCGATATTGTATTGAGAAGGGCAAGTATTTTGTTTATCCATATGTTGCGGTTTCTACAAATTGCAGTGATGCAGGAGAACATAGCAAAAAAACGGTTACGGATCATCAAGTTGAATTGATGTATGGAAAAAAGAAGTACCGTTTTTCGCAGTTCTCTAATCAGGCGATTATGTATGATGAATTTATGGAAAGAGAACACCTTGGAAAGTACTTAGGATTATCTGATGACGAATTATCAGTATGTCTGTGGGGAACGAGACCAAATTGTACATATAAGCGTTATGTGTTGACTATTGATGATTTACCATATGAGTGTGTAAGAAAATTTGGACTTTTTCTTCGTCCGGCAGAACTAAACGTAATGCGTGGATTTGAAGGCAAGGATATTAAGCTATACGATACAAGTAAGGCAAGGAATGAACATTATAAGAATAATGATTTTTTGAGGTATAGGTATAGCATTCGATCTAGTGACTATCGAACATTGGCACGCTTTTCCATCCAAATGCTATCTTTGGCATTTGGCGATATAAAAAGGAAAATTAAAAGATAAAATGGAGGAAATTTAGAATGTCTGCATTTGATAACGCAACCCTTATGATCACTGGTGGTACTGGTTCTTTCGGTTCTACCGTTCTGAAGCACTTCTTGGATTCTGACCTGAAGGAAATCCGCATTTTCTCTCGTGACGAGAAGAAGCAGGACGATATGCGCCATGAGCTTCAGGCCAAGCATCCGGAGAATGCCAAGAAGGTTAAGTTCTACATCGGTGATGTCCGCAATCCTCAGTCTATCCGTGACGCTATGCCTGGTGTTGATTACATCTTCCATGCTGCTGCTCTGAAGCAGGTCCCGTCCTGCGAGTTTTTCCCCATGCAGGCGGTTCAGACCA
>OIEL01001521.1_pt1 | contig 11263 bp, 10 predicted proteins | sample 1581731 | NCBI WGS metagenome assembly OIEL01 (sample SAMN01760977, study PRJEB22395) | human gut metagenome | reverse complement strand
CAGTCCAAGTACCGCAGTTCCGTCTGTTACAACAGCAACTGTATTCCAGCGTCTTGTCAGATCATAACTTTTGTTTACATCCTTCTGGATCTCCAGACAAGGCTGAGCAACACCCGGTGTGTAAGCAAGGCTTAAAGCATCTTTGGAATCTACTTTGGCTCTTGATACAACCTCAATTTTACCTTTTAAGTCATAATGCATTTTTAAAGATTCTTTTGCGTAGTCCATTTTGTTTTGGCTCCCTTCTGCACTCTTTTTTTGAGACGCCTACATTGTAACATTAACTCGGCTCAGATTCTACTGTTTTTCTGACCTTTTTTATCAAAATAACTAAAACAGCATCTTTCTGTAGAAAATTGGAAAGATGCTGTCTCAGTTATGATACTTTATTTTTTGATATCAGGTCAGGGGCAAAATACCTTTTGACCCTGACATCATTATTTATCTTTATCAAAATGTACTTCTGCGCTGGCAACTGCACGCTCATCCAGGAGTTGTTTGAAGGTCTTGGTCTTTGCTTTTTCTTCGTAGTCATCGGACCAGTAGTAGCCTTTCAGCTCGTCCATATACTCATAGTAATCGCAAAGATAGATATATACTGTGGAAACATCCCTGTCCTGTATTGCATATGTGTCCGCATTACTGTTTGCCACTCCGCCATATGGCATGATATCTCCATTGGCATCCAGCATAACAGCAAAATATTTTGTTTCCGGATCCTGCATTTTCATAGTGATCTCAAATGGTGTTTTCGTAATGGAGAGAACACCATCTCCATTTTCATCTACCACATTTACATCCTTTTCAACCGTATCGGAAGTATTTTTCTCTACATCTACGTTGAACTTCCAGTCACCTTTTAGTGTCCATGAGTTATATCTGTTATCACCTTCGTTTGCCTCAGGATATCGTTCATAATACTCATTCCACATCTCAGTGAAAAACTGATGCTCCAGATTCTTCTGCTCTTCTGTCAGGCTCTCATAATCTGCATCGTCTGTGCTGATTCCATGCTCTTCCATTTTCTGATTATATTCATCCCGCAGATCCTGAGGGATATCCGGGGTGGTATCCTGATTCTCCGGAAGAGCGCCCACAATATCTTTCAGATCCAGCTCCATGGTAAACCTGTCAGGTACTTTTATGTCTTTGACATAATCGCTGATTGCCGGACCTCCCACCTGAGGAAGCTTCGCGTCACTGTATTCATCCATTCCCAGTGCCTGGGCTAACTTATCAAAACTAAAGTCCTCAGAATCTACATCAATCCCTTTTTCTTTGAAAAATGCGTTACGCACCTCATAAAATTTTGTCCATCCTGCATCATCCACTGTCATATCTTCTACAGGAATACGCAAAACTCCTGCATAGGTGTTATCATCCAGCATTTTTCCATCCAGATAAGCATTGAACAGATTACTTTTTTCATCCATGTAATCATATTTCACTGTAGAATTCTCGCTGAGCTTAATATTGGGTTTTCCATCAGATGTAATGAATGTATCCGGAAATTTATCCTCTGTATGGATTGTCATGGACAAGTACAGAGCCATTTCATTACAGTATACTTCTGAAAGCGTGACAGTTGTTCCATCTACTGTTTTACTGTATGATTCATTGTCTTTCGTTTTATCTGCATTGTTATTTTCTGTTGTATTCTGATCCTCAGCCTGAGCACTTTGAGGATTACCTCCGTCCTCCTGACTTTCATCAGTATCTGCCAACTCTCCATCTTCTGCAGAATCTGTCAACTGCTTTGCATATTTCGAATAATCGCCATAAAATCCCATGGAATTACCGAGCTGCTTAAATACATTTCCAACCAGAGGGATGTTCTCTGCAAATGCCGGATTTGTGATACATACTGTTGAAAATACAGCTGCAGCTGCAGTCAGTCCCAAAGCTGTTTTGTATACTGTTTTGAATTTCTTGTGCGATTTTGCTGTTCCTGTGGATTTCTTTCCGGAACTTCCTGTTGATTTTTCTGTTGATTTCTCCTGTAATCTTTGCACCATATTCTCTGTATTTTCCGTATGTCCAGAAGCTGCTGCCATTTCTCTGATTCTGGAAAATGCTTCGTTTTTTGCATCTTCTGCCTGCTTTGGCAACGGAAAATCTGCCTGCATGATTTCCTCTATCACATTGTCATTTCTGTTATTCTTTTCTTTATCAAAATCCAACTTCTTCGCCATGATCACTTCATTCCTTTCTTGAACTTACTGTTATGTTTCCTGCTGTTACTGATCCTGTTCTCAGATTTTCATTCTGATATTCTGCAAACCTTCTGCTATACCTGTGAATTCTCTGTTTTTCTTTTTTTTCTGCTGCAGTCTCTTCTTCTGAATATTATCTTCTGCTGAAGTATATTCCTGCTTTAGCTGCATACGGGCTCTGACCAGTCTGGTTTTTACGGTGTTTTCATTCATATTTAATATAGAAGCAATGTCTGCGATCCGAAATCCCTCTACATAATACAGAACCAGTATGATCCTGTAGGATTCGTCCAACATTCCAAGCATTTCCTTGAACTCAAATTCCTCAATGGACATATCCTGTCCGGGGACTTCCGGAAGTTCTTCGGCTCTGCTGAAATTTTTGTAGTGTCTGTGGATTTTATTGCATTCATTGATCAGGATACGGATCATCCAGGTTTTGAAATATTCCGGATTCTTCAGTGTATGTATTTTTTCAAAGCAGGTAAGTATGGTATCCTGTATGGCATCTGCGGCATCCTCATCATTATCCAGGATTCCCCTTGCCACCTTGTACATTGCCAGAGAATTCTTTTCCATCAGTTCCAGAAATGCATCCGCATCTCCTGAGATGGAGCGTTTTACCAACTGTATCAAATGCTGATCCTCCTTGCTTAAAGTTTTATGTGTTACTGTTTACTTCATGTCCAGTAGCTCTTATGTTTTTACAAATATGTTTCATTCGAATGAAGCTTTGTTGTTTTGTTTTACACTTATTAGATGGGGAAATATAAAGAAAAGTTTCATATCTTTTAACTAAATTTTCAGGTGTGAGATTTTTTATATTTATTATAACCTCTCATCCGCATATAATTGTAATACAAACAAATTATAAGCCCTGAATTTTCCCACAAAAAAAAACGGCACATTTCTGCACCGGTTTTTATCACTCATAATCTTTCTTAATGTTTTCCTTTTATTCTTCAGCATTCAATCTCTTCTGATACATAGACTGGAGCAGGAATTTTCCTGTCTCTGTTTTGAATACTTTTTCCAGCATGTTTCTCACATTGTTTCCGGAAAAATTACTCTCATCTGCATTTACCAGATAATCTGCCTCTATCATAATCTGATAATCAATACCATCGATTCCGGTTATTGTATGATGATGACTTACAATATAAGAAACACGATCTACAAATTCTTTCGGCAGATCTGAATCTGCGAAAAATTCCTCTAGCAGTGCCGCACTTTCTTCTTCCTGATGTTTGCCGTTGGCATTTCCGTATTTTACTCTGCAGAGAGGGCAGGCAATGTCGTGGACAACCGCAGTCACCTCCACCAGCTTCTGCTGCTCCGGTGACAGATTTTCGCCTTCTGCGATTGTTTTTGCATATGCGTATACTTTCATGAAATGGCTGATGTCATGAAGATCTCCCTTGGAATACTCTACCATTTTTTTTACAACTTCTGCTACTGTCATGTTTTGTTCCTGCCTTTCTCTTACGGGTTTAGTTACTTGTGCACTCCGTTCTCAGTAACCGGGTTTATCTTATTCTGAAAAACAGCAGAATCTTTCGATCCTGCTGTTTACAATTATCAATTATTTGCAAAGTTCCTCTGCCATAGCCTCAATCTCTGCTTCGTTTGCTTCGCTTAAGGAAGAAGTGATCTTTACATTATTTTCAAGCCATGTGATATTTTTACTCTTTTCAAACATTCCCTGCATGATTCTTGCTGCTGCAGGTGCCCAGCTTCCGTTTTCGATGAGACCGATAGTACGGTTCTGGTAGCTACGTTCTGTAAGGTTCTCTATGTAGGTACGCATAAACGGGAAAATATCTCCGTTGTATGTAATTGTGGCAAGTACCAGCTTGCCGTAACGGAAAGCATCTTCCACTGCTTCTGCCATGTCATCTCTTGCAAGGTCAAATACAGTTACTTTCGGGCATCCTTTTTCTTCCAGTTTCTGTGCCAGAAGTTCTACTGCTTTCTTTGTGTTTCCGTAAACAGATGTATAGGCGATCACAACACCTTCGCTCTCTACTTTGTAGGAGGACCAGATATCATATTTCTCAATGTAATGTCCCAGGTTCTCTGTGAGGATTGGACCATGAAGCGGACAGATTGTCTGGATATCCAGAGTTGCGGCAGCTTTCAGAAGCTTCTGAACCTGTGCACCGTATTTTCCAACGATTCCGATATAGTAACGACGTGCTTCGCCGTCCCAGTCTTCTTCTACGTCAAGTGCTCCGAATTTGCCGAAACCGTCTGCTGAGAACAGAACCTTATCAGTGCTGTCATAGGTAACCATAACCTCCGGCCAGTGAACCATTGGTGCAAATACGAAAGTCAGCACATGTTTTCCAAGTGTCAGACTGTCACCGTTTGCAACCACCAGTTTCTTTCCGTCCAGATTCAGGTTTCTGAAGAAATTTCCCATCATAGTGAAGGTCTTGGTATTTGCAACTACGGTTGTGTCAGGATATGCTTTCATGAAGTTCTCGATATTTGCGGCATGATCCGGCTCCATATGCTGTACTACCAGATAATCCGGTTTCGCACCGTCCAGAACTCTGGCTACATTTTCAAGCCATTCATCTTTGAAATTAGCATCTACGGTATCCATAACTGCAATCTTTTCATCCATGATCACATATGAGTTATAGGACATACCGTTTGGCACTACATACTGGCCTTCAAACAGATCTATCTGATGATCATTTACACCTACATAATAAATATCATTTCCGATTTTCATGATAACATGTTCCTCCTTAGCGATATCAGGGCCGGTCAAATCCGGTTAAAAATTCCAATTTTTTTATTTCTGAACCTATTATATCCACATTCATATCGTTCGTCAAGTTGCATTTTATCTCTAAAATTTCATCCCTTAACTCACATATAAAAAGTAATACTATAGTTTTATTTAATATCTATTCTGACAGAATTCCATATTCCTTATATAACCGTTTTCGAGTCTCTGCGTTTGTCACAACAGACTGTATTTCTGCACTTCTTCCATCCATAATCAAACGATTAAGCAAAGTGCTTAACCGTTCTTCGCCGATTGCTTCTCCAATTGCTCTGCCCTTTGCTTCTCCAATTGCTCTGCCCCTTGCTTCTCCAATTGCTTTTGCCTCTGCTTCCGCCTCTTTTTGAAGCCGTTCAAGCCTTTCAGATTCCAGTTCAAGAACTTTTCCACCCATAATCTCACCTATTCCTTTCCGGACTGTCTTTTCATTCTGACATATATAGTCCGCTATTTTTATGATCAGTTTATTTAAATTCATGTATAAAGCCGTCTTATCTGCTCCTGAAAGTTCTCTTTCCAGATTTATCCGGATTTCCTCATAGTCATTTAGCAAACTCTGGAACATTTCCGGATTCTCACTCATTTCATGAATATCCTTTTCATATCGCATAATATAAAACGGCAGAAGCATCAGTAAATTTTTTTCAAAAATACTGTCTCTCGTATATGTCTCCAGTTTCATTGTCGGAACCCGATAATGTACTATGTTCTCATCCGGAAGCACCATCTCTATCTCCAGAAAATCCGGCGTATTCTTTCCGCTTCTCAAATATAATACGCAGGACTTTGGAAAATCCATCCTGTATTTGCGTCCCTGTTTCTGTGCATTTTCGATTGCTATGGAGAAATCATATTCTATCATACGAATTGCCATAGTTGTATCGTCTACACTTTGACATTCAATATGATACAATTTACCAGCAATCTTTAAACAGGAATCCGTGATAATCTCTCCGTTTTCCTGCTGATGTTCATTGCGCAACTGCACAATCGGTACATTCTCCGGATAAGAAGTATGGAATACTTCATTAATCAAAGGTACTGCCAGATATGGCATTTTCTCAATCATTGTACGAAATACATCATCAAATATCGTATTATTCATTAGATACCTCACTTCTATTCTAACATACGGTAACAATGTTTGAATACCCAATTTGCACAAATATCATAAATCGGATAATCTTTATCTTTCGTACATGCTTTCATAAAGGGAAATAGATGACCGGCTGGTCTGGAACTCAGATATATAAATTCAGTGTAACAAACGCATGCTGTTCCGTCAATCAATAGTTTTCGACACATCAACACTACTTTTGAAAATTTATTCCTTACGTTTCAGTAACAAATTCTCAGTTCACAATACACAAGGCTGTCACACTACATAAGCAATTAGTGTAACAGCCTCTTTTCTATTCTCTGAGATCAGGCTCATGAGATCTTGCCGTCTTTCATTTCAAATACAGTATCAACGATATTCATAGTAGATTTTCTGTGTTACGTAACGTAATTTCTGTTTATACCTCACACTTTTTTAATTCTCGTTCTAACTCTAAAACTTCTGTTCTGCACAATTCTATTGCATCATTACAGGTTTCCACATCATCACCATCTATCTCTATGCTATCGTCACCAGGATATCTGGTTGAAAAATAAAAACCATCTATCATTCTCATATGTGTCTGCGTATTTTTTGAAAACTCTGCTCCCATATTTCCTTTTAGAAATTTCATCAGTCTGTTCAGACTATGTGTACGCAAAATATTTTCAAAATCTTTCTGTTGCATAGCATCATCCGGTTTATAGTATTCTGAGATCAGATGCTTCATATATTTTTCGCATATTCCCTGTGCCATGGCACCCATCATATTTGCCACTATCCCCGCATCATAAGAGACCTTAAAATATTGAAAATCATTTTCTGCAAAATCAAAATAACTGTTCAAGGCCATATCTGAATTCCTTCCTTTCGCACATTTGTATAATACAGCATTTTGTTCCTTTTCCAGTCATCGCCAACTACAATTTTCAGATCCGTTTCTGCATCATCCAATTCCTCAGAGGATACTTCTGATTTTAGAAGATAAAGATATTTTTTAAGTTCCGGCCGGGAGCGGAATGACTCTGACAGTTCCAGAAACAGATCAACATCACTGCTATATTTCTCTTCTCCCCGTGCACAGCTGCCATACAGATATATTGTCTTAATATAAGGCCTTATGCATGATGACTGAATAGTTCGTAAAGCATACTCCGCTGCATCTCTCTGCCGTTTTGATCTGATACATGTCAGCATTTTCTACCCCTCCGTTTTCTCTGTATATTATTTCCAGATTGTACGTACATTTTCTGCTTCAGGATTTCTTTGTAAAAAAATTATAACATTCCTTATCTTCTATGTCTATCTTCCATTTATCTGGTGAAAAATTAGAGTGTATTATTGTTACTTTCTTTTATTTTCCTTCAAAGATCTGAGCGATCGGTGAATCTGCAGACAGTATCACTGTTTTGTCCTCACCTTTCATAGATGTCTTCAGCGCATCCAGGCTTCTCACAAATGAATAAAACTCACTTCTGTCCTCTTCTCCATAAGCCTGCGCAAGAATTTTCATATATTCCTGCTCCCCTTCCGCCCCCAGGATCTCTGCCTGTTTTTTAGCATCAGAAATCTGGATTGCTACTTCTTTGTCGGTTTTATTTCGAATCACCTTTGCTTCAGAGTTTCCCTCTGCCTTGTAAGTCGCTGCAATATTATCTCGTTCAGAAATCATTCGTTCATATACAGCTTCCTTATTATCATCCGGCAGGTCCAGCTGCTTGGTTTCGAATTTGAGAAGTTCGATTCCATACTGATCCATGTTTGTTCCTATTGCCTCCATGACCATATCAGACAGTTCTCCGTCACGACTTGTGATCACCTGATCCTGTGACATACTGCTGATCGCATTTTTGGTAGCATTATACACAGCAGTATTAATTCGGCTTTCGCCGCTTTCCACAGAAGAGTTTAATGTCTGTGCAAATTTAAGCGGGTCGCTGATTTTCCAGAGAACATAGCTGTCGCTGATCATTGTTTTCTTATCTTTTGTAATTACATCAGATGCTGCCAGATCATACAGCAGTGTTTCCTTTGGCAATGACTGTGTACTCTCTATAAACGGAATCTTAAAACTGATTCCCGATGAGCTGATCACCCTGTCAACCTTGCCAAACTGACGGATCAGCTTGTATTCATTTTGCTGAGTTACCGTTACCGACGCTCCGACAGCTACAACCACTGCAGACACACCAATTAATATTCCAATTTTCTTACCTTTCATAAATTAGTCCTTTCCAAATTATATCTCTATCCTTCGTATTTCATTTACCAAAACACTTTTATATGAAATATTTTCTGTCATTTCTTTATTCGTTCTCAGAATCATTTATATTTTGTGTATCCTGAGCACTCTGCGGGTCTGTGTTCAGTGTTTCTGTCGGATTCTCTGAACTATCCCCTGTAAAAGAATCTAACGGCAGAACCTTCTGCACTCCATCTCCATTATCAATCACAATCTTCATTCCCGGCAGCACATCTTCCATTGCCTCATAGAACATACGCTTCTTTGTGATCTCCGGATTCTTAACATACTCCTCATACATGGCATTAAAACGTGCAACCTCAGCTTCCGCTTCATTAATCCTTACCTGCTTCTGCGCCTCAGCATCCTGAATGATCTGGTCTGCTTCTGCCTCAGCCTCCGGAAGCTTTTCGTTTCTGTATTTATTGGCATTATTCAAAGCAGTTTCTTTTCCCTGCTTGGCAGTTTCTACTGCTTTAAATGCTTTCATAACCTCCTGTGTGGGCGGTTCTGAATCCTGGATTGTGATATTCACAAGCTGAATCCCCAGATCCTGTTCCTCCATCTGCTTCAGGATCATTTCTTTAATCTTACTCTGGATCTCACCTTTTCCGGTGGTAAGCACTTCATCCACATCATAACTTGCGATTACTGTACGGATACAGCTTTGAGAAATATTTTTTAGAATATCTTCCGGTTCCTCTGAATTATAAAGATATTTTACCGGTTCTAAAATTCTGTACTCAACAAAGAAATCTACATCAATAAAGTTATAATCCGAGGTAATCATAATGCCCTCATTCTCAACCACCGAATTATCTCCCATACTATATCCAATAGGAAATCCCTGGATTGTTGTATTTACTTTCTGTACTTTCTGTATAAAAGGAATCTTAAAATGCAGTCCTGTTTCTGCCACTGCCTTCGGCACTCCGAAAGTTGTCAATACTGCCTGTTCCTGCTCCTGGATCTGATAGGTAGCATCTCCTGCAAGCCCTGCAATAATCACCAACCCTGCTGCTCCTATTACAATACGTTTCACATGTTTTCCCGATTTCTGTAATTTTTTAAATGGATTTACTTTTTCGTTCACTTTTCTCCTCCGTTTCACCATTTGACATAATTAAATTTTTTGCTTCTAAAAATTTCTGAAGAAAAGAAAAAGACTTTCATTTCAGACATAACATGAGCTCTTCTCTTAATGTCTAAAACAAAAGTCTTGCCGATTATATCATAATGCGGGCATTCTTAATCTGCCGTTCTGACGCATTTATGTACCATTTATAGGAAAAACAAGTCCAGTTCTTCATAACGATGGCCGCTACTCCCTTTTCTTTGAGCAGCATCATATCATAACTATTTACAAAATGCAAGAAATATTTTTACGTAATCTCAGTCGCATGTTATACTTAACATACAATGCTGAGTTATGGCTCAGCCCAATACCAGGAGGATTAATTCATGAAAGCATACGAACGCTTATTATCTTATGTAAAAGTATTCACTCCAAGCAGTGAAGAAACCGGTACTTCCCCATCCACACAGTATCAGTTTGACCTTGCCAGACTGCTGGTTCAGGAATTAAAAGAACTGGGTGTGAAAGATGCCGATGTAGATGAACATTGCTATGTCTATGGACATATTCCAGCAACCAGAGGATATGAATCCCGCCAAAAACTGGGCTTTATCGCTCACATGGATACAGTCTCTGATTTCTGCGATCATCCGGTTACTCCGGTTATCACTCCGAATTATGACGGCAAAGACCTTGCACTTGGAACCAGCGGCAGAATTCTCTCCCCGAAAATGTTCCCTCATCTCTCCACATTAAAAGGCAGAACTCTCATTACTTCCGATGGAACCACCATCCTCGGTGCAGATGACAAAGCCGGAATTGCCGAGATCATGACAATGATTGAGACCCTCAATGACAATACTATTCCGCATGGTCCCCTCTGTATTGCATTTACCCCGGATGAAGAAATAGGAATGGGACCAGCCCATTTTGATATAAAAAAATTTGGAGCTGATTTTGCTTATACACTTGATGGTGATACAGAAGGTGAAATCCAGTATGAAAACTTTAATGCTGCCAAAGCAGTAGTAGAATTTACCGGTGTAAACGTACATCCAGGTTCTTCTAAGAATACAATGGTCAACGCAGCACTTGTTGCCATGGAATTCAATTCCATGCTCCCTTCCGCTGACACACCAAGAAATACGGAAGACTATGAAGGATTTTTCCATCTCTATTCCATAAAGGGAGATGTCTCACACGCTGCTCTCGAATATATCATTCGTGACCACAATGCAACTACTTTTGATGTCCGTAAGAAAACTATGGAACACATCACTAAAATTTTAAATGAAAAATGGGGAAAAGGAACTGTCTCACTTACCATCACAGAACAGTACCGAAATATGAAAGAAATCATCGACACCTGCATGGAACTGATTGAGCATGCAACTGCAGCATGCAAAGAATGCAATATCCCGCCGCTTATCACCCCGATCCGCGGAGGCACAGACGGTGCCCAGTTAAGCTTTATGGGACTCCCATGCCCGAATCTCGGAACAGGAGGACATGCTTATCATGGACCTTATGAACACATTACTGTTGAAGGAATGGATATTGCTGTAGAGGTAGGATTAAAGATTATCGAATTATGTTATAAATAATTTCGATTACAATATCCCCTTGTTGTTATTTTAACCGCTAAATTAATCTTAAATAATTTTGCGATTAACGTAACAACAAGGGGATTATCTATAAACTCGGAATATTTTTTTTTACATACAAAAAAACCAGCTAACTGTTAGCTGGTTTCTCATTGTATCTTCAAAACTACATACATGCTGACATTTCCTTGAGATTCATTCTTCCTGCGATTCTTGGTCAAGCCCTCACCCGA
>OIEL01001516.1_pt1 | contig 11272 bp, 8 predicted proteins | sample 1581731 | NCBI WGS metagenome assembly OIEL01 (sample SAMN01760977, study PRJEB22395) | human gut metagenome | reverse complement strand
TCATTAAAGAATGCCGGGTATGAGGTTGTTATCGTCAATAACAATCCCGAAACCGTTTCCACCGATTTCAATACAGCAGACCGCCTGTACTTTGAGCCCCTGACTCCGGAAGATGTCGGAGACATCATCCGTGTGGAAAATCCGGTTGGTGCCGTTGTTGCCTTCGGCGGACAGACCGCAATTCGCTTGACCAAATGGCTTTCAGAAAACAACGTTCCGATTCTGGGCACACCTGCAGACAGTATTGACGCTGCCGAAGACCGGGGTCGGTTTGAAGCTCTCTTAAAACAGCTCCATATCAAGCAGCCCGTCGGAGATACCGTCCACACTGCAGAGGAAGCGATCGAAACAGCGAACCGCCTCGGCTATCCGGTTCTGCTGCGCCCCAGTTATGTCCTTGGCGGCCAGAACATGATTATCGCCTTTTCCGATGCGGACGTAAAAGAATATATGGATATTATTCTTTCCCATATGGAAGGGAACCTCGTCCTGATCGATAAATATATGATGGGCACGGAGCTTGAAGTCGACGCAATCTGCGATGGCGAGGATGTCCTGCTGCCCGGCATTATGGAGCACATCGACCGCGCAGGCATCCACTCCGGCGACTCCATTGCTGTCTATCCGGCGTGGAACCTGACCGGCGCGATGACGCAGCGGCTGATTGAGGTCACGCGGCAGATTGCGCTCGAACTCGGTACGCTGGGGCTTATCAACATTCAGTATATCGTCTATCATAACGAAGTCTATGTCATTGAGGCGAACCCGCGCGCCAGCCGCACCGTGCCGTATATCAGCAAGGTGACGGGCGTGCCGATGGTTGACCTCGCCGTCCGCGCGATGCTGGGCGAAAAGATTCGCGACATGGGCTACGGCACGGGGCTGTACCGGCAAAGCCCGTACTACGCGGTCAAGGTGCCGTGCTTCTCCTTCGAGAAACTGGCGGATGTCGATACGCACCTTGGCCCGGAGATGAAGTCCACCGGCGAAGTGCTGGGCATCGGCACGAACCTGCAGGAGGCCATCTTCAAGGGACTCGTCGCCGCGGGCTACAAGATGCGCCATCAGGGCGGCATTCTTGTTTCCGTCCGCGACAAGGACAAGCCGGAAGCCATTGACTGCGCGCGCAAGTTCGCCAAGCTCGGCTTCAACATTTTCGCCACGCCCGGCACGGCGCGCGCCATGCAGGAGCATGGGCTGTACGCCGCCGTCGTGAAGAAGGAAGCGCAGGAGAAAATGCTGGAAATGGGGCAGGTGCAGTACGTCATTTCCACGTCCAACAAGGGTCGTCTGCCGCAGCTGGAATCCGTCCGGATGCGCCGCAAGGCGGTCGAACGCGGCATCCCGCTGTTCACCAGCCTTGACACGGCGAATGCCCTCGCCAACGCGCTGACCAGCCGCTACTCGCTGGGCAACGTCGAATTGGTGGACATCAACAACATGCGCACCAAGCACAAGAAGCTGACTTTCACCAAGATGCGCGGCACGGGCAATGACTACCTGTACTTCGATTGCTTCGACCAGACGGTGGAAAGCCCCGAATCGCTGGCTGTGCGCCTGTCCAACCGCCGCACGGGTGTCGGCTCGGACGGTATTGTGCTGATTATGCCCTCGAACATCGCTGATGCGAAGATGCGCATGTTCAATGCCGACGGCACGGAAGGCTCGGTGGCGGGCAATGCCCTGCGCTGCGTCTGCAAGTACCTGTACGAGAACGGCCATGTGCGCAAAGCCGAAATGGCGGTCGAGACTGGCAGCGGCGTTAAGACGGCGAAGCTGTTCATCCGCGAAGATCAGGTGTTCTCCGTGCTGGTGGACATGGGCTGCCCGCAATTCGCTCCGGCGAAGATTCCCGTCAAGCTCGACGGCGACCGCGTGATGATGCGCCCTGTCTTCCTTGCAGGCGAAAAGCGCGAAATCAGCTGCGTCAGCATGGGCAATCCGCATGTTGTCATCTTCGTGGAGGATGTAAACCGCATCCCGCTGGAGCAGGTTGGCCCGCAGATTGAGACGGACAGCCTGTTCCCGGAACGCGTGAACGTGTCGTTCGCCCAGATTGTGGACAAGAACGACATCGTGATGCGCGTATGGGAGCGCGGTATCGGCGAAACGGCGGCCTGCGGCACGGGCGCGTGCGCGGTGGCAGTCGCGGCAGTCGAAAACGGCTTCTGCACCCGCGGTGCGGACATTGATGTGCGCCTGCCCGGCGGCACGCTCGTCGTCCGCTATCAGGAGGACGGCAAAGTCTGGCTGACTGGCGACGCTAACACCGACTTCACGGGGACTATCGAAATTTAACTGGCAGCGGCATCTCGTTTTTCACGCGGGATGCCGCCCTTTTTGCAAAGGGGAGGAAATTTGCATGAAACACGTTCTTTGCTTTGGCGACAGCAATACTTGGGGCTTCATCCCCGGCACCTGCAAGCGCTACGACGAACACACCCGCTGGACAGGCATTTTGCAGGATGAACTTGGCGCGGACTGGCGCATCCACGAGAACGGGCAGAACGGCAGAACCACCGTCTTTCCCGAACCCGGCAAGGACTTCATGACCGGCTTGGGCGCGCTGCCTTACGCGCTGGACACCCTGCGCCCGCTGGACGCCATCATCATCATGCTTGGCACGAACGACCTGAAGGAGCACACCGCACAGGCGAGCGTCAACGGCGTCGGCACGCTGATTCGCACGATTCAGACGTTCGACCAGCTGTACCCCGCGAGTGTGCCGCTGTTCGGGGATAACAAGCCGCGGATTCTGGTACTGACGCCGATTGAAATTGGCGAGAATGTGGCGGAATGGGACACGCTGCATGGGAAGGGGCAGGAATCGCGGAAATTCCCGGCGCTTATGAAGGTCTTGTGTGAGTGGCTCGGCGTGGAGATGATGAATACGCAGAAGATTGTGCAGCCGTCGAAGGTGGATGGGATTCATATGATGCCGGAAGAGCATCGGAAACTGGCGCTGGCGGTGAAGGAGAAGCTGCTGGGAATGATGGCAAAGTAAAATTAGCAATGAGAAATGAGCAATGACTGGCGCACAAACTCAATCATTGCTCATTAAAAAAATCGGAAGTCAAGCCGCTCATTTGCGTGCTTGACTCCCGATTTTTTTCTTACTTCGTGTTCTTGATTTCCATCCACAGGTTTTCATAGATCTTGCGGAAGGTGTCGTCGATGTCGTGGAAGAATTCGCAGCGATCCTGAACCTCCTGAGAAGGATTCAGAACGTGGTTGTTCTCGTATTCCTCGCCCATCAGCTCAATCGCGCCCTTGTTGGGGCTGGAGTACCAGATGTATTCGCAGTTCATCTGCGCGATGTCGGGGCGGCAGAGGAAGTTGATGAACTTCTCGGCGTTCTCCTTGTTGCGGGCGGACTTGAGGATGACCGCGCCGTCTACCCAGATGTTCGAGCCTTCAGAAGGCACGAAATAGTCCAGATGGTCGTTCAGGTCGATGGCGTACTGTGCGTCGCCGGACCACATCAGCGCGAGCGCCGCTTCGCCGGCCACCATCTTATCCTTCGTTTCGTCCACCTGATACGCCTTGACAACGCCGGACTGCTTCTGCTCAATCAGCTTATCCTTCGCTGCCATCAGCTCCGGAACTTCGCGGCTGTTCATGGAATAGCCGAGGTACTTCAGCGTGATGCCCATGCTGTCGCGGTAGGAGTCCAGCATGAACACGTTCTTCTGGTACTGCGTGTCCCAGAGGATGCTCCAAGACTGGTTGGGTTCGGGAATCATATCCTTGTTGTACAGGATGCCGACCGTTCCCCACATATATGGCACGGAGTACTTGTTCTCCGGGTCGTAGTCGGGATTGCGGAGCTTGTCGATAATCTGCTCGAAATTCGGCACGTTGTCGTAGTTAATTTCCGCCAGCAGATCCTTGGCGATCATGCGCTCGATGATGTAGTCGGACGGGAAGCACACGTCGAACGCACCGGGGTTCGCCTCGACCTGCACAATCATGTCCTCATTCGTGGTGAAGCACATGTAGTTGACCTTGATGCCCGTCTCTTCGGTGAAGAGGGTCAGGACTTCGGGTGCGATGTAGTCCTCCCAGTTGTAGACGTTGACGACCTCTTCCGCGAGGGCGGCGGGGGCGACGGTCAGCGTCAGGCACAGGAGCATCAGCAGGGAAAGCAGCTTTTTCATCAGAGATGTTCCTCCTTCAAGGTAATTGGGGGTTTAGTCATTATTCGATGCGGTGCGGCGGTTGACAATCAGCAGCAGCACCAGCAGAGCGACGAACATGAGCGCCGACAGTGCGTTGAGCGTCGGCTCGATGCCGCGGCGGGCGGCGGAGTAAATCAGCGTGGACAGATTCTGCACCAGCGGGGAGGTCGTGAAGTAGCTGATGGTGAAGTCGTCCAGCGAGAGGGTGAACGCCAGCATCGCGCCCGTGATGATGCCCGGCATACATTCGGGGATGATGACGTGGAAGAGCGCGTACATCGGCGTTGCGCCAAGGTCAAGCGCAGCTTCGTAGGTGTGCCGGTTCATCTGCTTGAGCTTTGGCAGCACCGATAGGATGACGTAGGGCGTATCGAACGTGATGTGCGCCAGCAGCATCGTCACATAGCCGCGGTCTACCTTCGTGAAGAGGAACAGCAGCATCAGACTGATGCCGGTCACGATGTCGGGCATGGTGTTGGGCAGGTTCGTCAGCGTCATCATGAACGACTGCGGCCGCTTCTTCATGGCGTGGATGCCGATGGCGGCGAGCGTTCCCAGAATCGTCGCGACGACCATGGCCAGCAAGGCAATTGTCACCGTGACAGTCAGCGCGTTCATGATGCGCGTGTCCTGAAACAGCTCCGTGTACCAGCGGAAGGAGAATCCCTCCCACTTCGCGCGGCTCTTGCCCGCGTTGAAGCTTTGCACAATCAGCACGACAATCGGAAGATACAGGAAGATGAGGATGAGCGCCAGATACGCGCGCTTGCAGAACTTTTTCATGCGATGCCGCCTCCTTCGCCGTTGGGGTCGGCCTTGCGCAGGATGGAGAGCGAAATCAGAATCAGCACCATCATGATGAGGGAGAGCGCCGAGCCGACGTTCCAGTTGCCTTCGGTCAGGAACTTTGCCTCAATCAGGTCGCCGAACATCATCGTGTTGCCGCCGCCCAAGACGCGCGGGATGAAGAATGTCGTCACCGAGGGCATGAAGACCATTGTGATGCCGCTGACGATGCCCGGAATGGACAGCGGCATGGTGACCTTCCACAGCGTCTGCCAGTTGTTGCAGCCGAGGTCAGCCGCAGCTTCGGTCAGGCGGTAATCCATCTTGCTCAGCAGCGTGTAAATCGGGAAAACCATGAAGGGCAGGAAGTTGTACACCATGCCCAGCAGCACCGCGCCGGAGTTGTACATCAGCTGTACGCCGTTAAAGCCCAGCGCGCGCAGCACTGTGTTAATCAGCCCGTTGTCCTCCAGCAGGCTCATCCACGCAATGGTGCGCAGGAGGAAGTTCATCCACATGGGGATGATGAACAGCACGACGAGGGTCGGGCCGAGCTTGATTTCGCGGTCGGCCATAATCAGCGCCGCCGGATAGCCCAGCAGCAGGCAGATAACCGTGCACTGGAACGCCATCCACAGCGAGTAAACCAGCGTATCCACGTTGACCGTGCCGCGGGAAATGTATGCCTGTCCGGCTTCGCCCATGGCGTCAAGGATGATTTTATTCGATTCGTAGTTCGAATCCCAGAAACTGCGGAAGTTGTCCAGCGTGAACGCGCCGGAGGAATCCGTGAAGGCGTAGTAGGCAATCAGGATGACCGGGACGATGGTAAAAATCATCATCCACAGCGCATAGGGCGACGCGAACAGGGAACGGTGCATACCGCGGTTGCGGTGGATGGTGATGGCAATCAGCGCGATAAAGACGCACAGCCCCGTGCCCATGAGCGCATACGCCCACCACGGGAGAGACAGGTTGCTCAGCATTCCGCATCCACCTCCGCCGCGGGCGTGGTGTCCTCCAGCCGCTTCATGATGTGGATGTTGAAGGGGACAATGTTCAGCCCGACGCGGCTGCCCTGCGGCTGCATCGTCGTCGAATGCACCTTGAAGGTGTACGCGCCAGTGTCAATCATCATTTCGTAATGCACACCCTTGAACAGCACGCTCTTGATGGTGCCGACCATCTGCCCGACGTCCTCGCCGACGAGCATGATGTCCTCCGGGCGGACGACGACGTCCACCGGCGTGTTCTCGCCGAAGCCGAAGTCCACGCACGGGAATTCCGTACCCGCAAACTCGACCAGCTCATCGTGAATCATCGTGCCGCGCAGCAGGTTGCTTTCGCCGATGAAGTCCGCGACGAAGGCGTTTGCCGGTTCGTCGTAGATGGTTTTGGGGTCGCCGATCTGCTGGATGGTGCCGTCCTTCATGACGACAATCGTGTCGGACATGGTCAGCGCTTCCTCTTGGTCATGGGTGACGAAGATGAACGTAATGCCCAGCCGCTGCTGCATGGATTTCAGTTCCAGCTGCATTTCCTTGCGGAGCTTGAGGTCCAGTGCGCCCAGCGGCTCGTCCAGCAGGAGAACCTCCGGCTCGTTGACCAGACTGCGCGCAATCGCCACGCGCTGCTGCTGACCGCCCGAAAGCGCGTCCACATGGCGCTTTTCGTAGCCCTTCAGGTTCACCAACTCCAGCATTTGCCCGACTTTTTCGGCAATCTGCTTCTTCGGCAGCTTCTTCAGCTTCAGAGCGAAGGCGATGTTGTCGTACACGTTCAGGTGCGGGAAGAGCGCGTATTTCTGGAAGACCGTGTTGACGCGGCGCTTGTAGGGCGGCAGCGCGGAAATATCCTGCCCGCTGAAGAGTACCTGCCCCTCCGAAGGCGTCTCGAATCCGCCGATGATGCGCAGCGTCGTCGTCTTGCCGCAGCCCGAAGGCCCAAGCAGGGTAATGAATTCCTTCTTGCGGATGTAAAGGTTGATATTCTTCAAAACCTGCACGCCGTCAAACTCCTTCGAGATGCCGACGAGGTCAATCAAATGCTCTTTCTCCACCATGGGGGGAAAACACTTCCTTCCAATTACTTAAAATCAGAACGACGGCGGTGTGGAAATCCACAGCACCTTCGCGTGGGATTTGCCCGCATTCATCAGGTAGTGCGTCTCATGCGGATGCAGACAGAAGCTGCTGCCTGCCCGGATGCGCGTTTTCGTTTCGCCGTCCACCAGGAAGATGCTGCCCGACAGCACATAGCCGAATTCCTCGCCCTGATGCGGCAGAAGCTCGTACGTCCGCCCATCCTCGCCTAAATCGACCAGAATCGGCTCCATCGTGTTCTTCTGCGCGTCCGGCACCAGCCATGTGATGCTGCCGCAAAGCTGCTCGTCCTCCTTGACGAACATATCCTGTGGTGTAAAGACGGTCTTTTCGTCCTTGTCCTCGCTGAAAAACTGACTCAGGCTGGAGCCGAGGCATTCCAGCATGTCTGTCAGCGTCGCGATAGACGGGGAGGCAAGGTTGCGCTCGACCTGCGAAATGAAGCCCTTGCTCAGTTCGCAGCGGTCGGCCATGTCCTCCTGCGTCAGCCCGCGCCGAATCCGCAGCAGACGCAGCTTTTCACCGATATCCATGGGGATGCTCCTTTCCGGTTGCTTTCAGTCCATATTGACGCAAAGTTCAGAAATACTAAACTGAAAGCCGTGAAAAAATGGTTTAGTGAAACTAAACCTCAAAGCGGGATTCATTAAACCATATTTCTTTGCGTATGTCAAGGGCTTTTGTCGATTTTTTCGGCAGAAAACGCAAAAAAAGATGAGAAGGCGAACGAAAAAGTCCGTAAAACGCCTATATTAGCCGAAACTAATGGATAAATCACCGAATTTGGCGGATTTTTGCGCCCTCCGAAGCGATCAAAACAAACATCAGAAAAGGCCGCTCCTCCGACAAAAATCAGAGAAGCGGCGCGATTTTCGGTTTAGCGATTCTGTTCTTTCACTCGCAGGGGATTAGTCAGGCAGCGGCGCATCCAGCGTCACGTTCGCGTCCTTCACGAAGCCGTGCCAGCCGTTCACATCCACCTCGTACCATTCGCCGACCTTGTCCATCACGGCCAGATAAGCACCGACGCGAATTTTGTCCAGCCGGCGGCGGCTCTTCGTCAGCTGATATACCGAGACGGTCGCGGTCGTGTTCGTCTTGCCCTTTGCGGACAGCAGCCCGGTCGTGAAAGCGTCCTCGTCCGGCGTTTCGTAGAACTTCAGGCAGCTGTTCAGCACCAGCCCCTCCACGCCGTCGTACACAATGCGCGTGTACACATCGCCTACGCGCAGGACAGTCACCACGCGCCCAGCTTTGCAGGTCATGATGATTTTGCCCTTCTTGCTTGCTTCCTCGCGCATGGTGCACTTGCCGGTCGAAGGCGCGTAGATAACGGCGATTCGCTGGTTGTCATCGGCTTCCGTTTCCCACGAGAGGGAAGCGGTCGGCACGCGCAGGAACTCGCCATCCATGTAGATTTCGCTCATGGCGACACCCAGCGTTTGGAGTGATACCGTCTGCGCCTCGTCGCCATCAGAATAGGTGACGGTCAAGCTGTTCCAAGTGTCGTCAGGCTTGCGGGACAAATCGCTGGCAGTCGCGCGGCTGCCCGAGGGCTTTGGCTTGCTGCTGTTCGAGCCGACCCACACCAGCGCGGCGGAATCCACCCATCCGCTGGATGTGCCGCTGCCGTTCCAGTAGCGGACGTTGCGCATGTTGCCGCTGCGCTCCAGAATGCCGACGTAGGTATTCGCAGGCAGCGTGCCGACCGGGACGAAATCCGACAAGTCCGAAGAAGTCGCTGTGCCTTGGGTCACGGCGTAGAGCGTCGTTCCAGTGCCGGTTTTCCACTCGCACTTGGCGTTCCAATCGGCTTCCGTTTCCGCCAGCGCAGTTGTCATCAGCAAAAGGCAAAAGGTGGTCAGGAGCATCAACAGACGCTTCATGTTATAAAACCTCCTTCAAATCTTCATAAGTTTGTAATCAATATAGCATATCTTTGTGAAAAAGTCAATCGCGTAAAACGATAAATTTTGCCGAATGCGCTTGCAATGCGGACAGAAATGTGGTATCATAAAGCCGTGAAACCGATGAGAAGCAGGGGATGCGCAGAGTCGCCCACAGCGAGCCGGAGAAGGTGCAAGTCCGGCGGTGGATGGCGCAGACCGTGGGGCTTCGAGGGCGCAGGGGAACGGCGAATGCCCAGTATCCCGCGACGGCTTTCCCCCGTGAACAGGATTTGAGAGGCGCAAGCATTTTGCGCAATTGGGGTGGCACCGCAGTCATCTGTCCCCAGAAGAGGGGATAGGATGGCTTTTTTTGTATGGCGAATCGCTCCCCGGCCGTTCGCCGCCTATTCTGAAAGGAGAGATTTCCCATGTCCGAAACGAATACCGCGCCCAAGCCCGAAAAGAAGCCGATTATCTTCTCCGGCATCCAGCCGTCCGGTACGCTGACGCTGGGCAATTACATCGGCGCGCTCCGCAACTTCTCCAAGCTGCAGGACGACTACGACTGCATCTACTCCATTGTCGACATGCACGCCATCACCGTCCGGCAGAATCCGGCGGATTTGCGCCGCCGCTGCATGGAGCTTGCCGCTATCTACATCGCCAGCGGCATCGACCCCAAGAAGAGCCTGATTTACTGCCAGAGCCACGTTTCCGCGCACGCCGAGCTTGCGTGGGTGCTCAATTGCTTCACCTACATGGGCGAAATGAGCCGCATGACGCAGTACAAGGATAAGTGCGCCAAGCACGCCGACAACATCAACGTCGGCCTCTTCGATTATCCTGTGCTGATGGCGGCGGATATCCTGCTCTACCAGACGAACCTTGTGCCGGTGGGCGTTGACCAGCGCCAGCATCTGGAAATCTGCCGCGATATCGCCATGCGCTTCAACGGCATAAACGGCGATGTCTTTACGATTCCGGAGGGGTACATTCCGAAAGTCGGCGCGAAGATTATGAGCCTGCAGGATCCGACGAAGAAGATGTCCAAGTCCGACCCGGAGGAGACGTTCATCTCCCTGCTGGACGACGCGGACACGATTCGCCGCAAGATTAAGCGCGCTGTGACCGACTCGGACGGCGAAATTCGCTTTGACCCGGAGAACAAGCCCGGCGTGAGCAATCTGCTGAGCATCATGAGCGCACTCGGCGCGGGCGACGTGGAAACGCTTGCCGCAGAGATGGCGGGCAAGGGCTACGGCGACCTGAAGGCGCGCACGACGGACTGCGTGATTGCGGCGCTTGAGCCGCTGCAGGCGGAGTATAAGCGCCTGATTGCGGATAAGACGTACCTGCAGGGCATTCTGGACGAGAATGCCAAGACCGCCGCTTATCTGGCGAACAAGACCCTGCGCAAGGTGCAGAAGAAGGTCGGCTTCGCGGCGAGAGGATAACAGGGGAATATATGAGCAAGCCGCAGGGCGTGGATATGCGCTCTGCGGCTTGCTTTTATTCGTTTGGTGTGACTGATACTATTTCCAGATTCATACTATTTCCAAATTCACCTGCGCCATCTGCTTGCGCGTGCACATCTGGAAACAGGATTAGTACAGCTTCGCCCCTGCCGGAATGTGGTCATCCACCATCAGCAGATGCAGCCGTTCTTCGTCGTTTTCATGGTGCACGGCGGAAATCAGCATACCGCAGGAGTCAATGCCCATCATCTTTCGGGGAGGCAGGTTGGTGATGGCGATGCAGGTTTTGCCCACCAGCTCTTCCGGCTCATAATACTCGTGAATACCACTCAAAATGATCCGATCTACGCCAGTTCCGTCGTCCAGAACGAACTTTAGGAGCTTCTTGGACTTCTTCACCGCTTCGCATTCCTTGACCTTCACGGCGCGGAAATCGGACTTGGAGAACGTGTCGAAATCCACATAGTCGGTGAACAGCGGCTCAATTTGCACGTTCGAGAAGTCAATCGGTTCAGGCGTGACTTCCGCTTTAGCTTCTTCCGCGGGCGCGGCAGCTTCGGGCGCGTTCTGCGCAGCATCCGCCGCCTTCTTGTCAGAATCGAGCGGCTTCATGGTCAGGAAGAGCAGCACGTCGCGAATCGTCGCGCTGTCGGTCATCAGCATCACCATGCGGTCAAGCCCGAAGCCCAGACCGCCTGTCGGCGGCATACCGTACTCCAGCGCGTTCACGAAGTCCTCGTCCACCTCGGCGTTGATGCCCTGCGCCTTGCGCGCTTCCACCTGCGCCTCGAAACGGCGGCGCTGGTCAATCGGGTCATTCAGCTCGGTGAAGGCGTTGCCCA
>OIEL01001511.1_pt1 | contig 11285 bp, 14 predicted proteins | sample 1581731 | NCBI WGS metagenome assembly OIEL01 (sample SAMN01760977, study PRJEB22395) | human gut metagenome | reverse complement strand
GCCCGTAAACTTATCTCTTCCAAAGTCGACTCGATTTTGCCGGATGACCAGTCACTGTCAATCTTATAACTATAAATCATCAGGAGGTACTTTTATTGTCGTTTAAAATTCTTAAAAATAACTGCTGCGGACTTGATGTCCACAAAACCTGGATCTATGCCTGTATCGGCATTACGGATTCCTTTAAACGTACAGAGTATAAACAAGCCCGCTTCTCTTCCTTTACCAAAGGATTGCAGGAATTGTGTCTTTGGCTTGCTAAATACAATTGTATTGATGTTTGTATGGAATCTACCGGTAAGTATTGGATCCCTGTTTTTAATGTCTTAGAGAAAAATAACATCTTTGTTACTCTTTCTCACCCCAAATATACCAAGCCTCAAAAAGGCAACAAGACGGATCGCAAGGATGCCAAGTGGATCTGTGATCTATATATGTGTGGAATGGTAAAACCTTCCTTTATTCCACCTGCTGACATCCGTCAATTAAGAGATTTAGTAAGATACCGTTTCAAACTCACTTGTATGATTACCGGTGAGAAGAACCGTGCTCATAACTGTCTTACTGTATCAAACTTAAAATTGGATGATGTCTTTTCTGATATATTTGGCAAATCATCTCGTTCCATTACGGAACAGATCTTACAACACCCGGGGGAAGTTTTTGATGTAGCACCTTTTGTGGATAGCAGATGCAAAACTCCTATCGAGGAAATACAGGCTGCTGTTGATGGTGCCATCTCTCACGAACAGGCTGTAAAACTTAGACAGTGCCTTAAACACATCGATGAATTAGAAATGCACAAAGCAGAAATAGAACGGGAAATCTTTCGTCTCAGCCAAAAGTACGAAAGTGTCCTTGATCTTATTCGAACCATACCAGGATTCGATAAAAATCCATTGACTGCTATCCAGGTGCTTTCTGAAATCGGGGCGGATATGTCTGTCTTCCCCACTGCCAAAAACCTCGTTTCATGGGCAGGATGCTGTCCCCGTAACGACCAGAGCAGTCGCAAGATCAAGTCCACTAGGATTTCCCGTGCTGGTTCTTATTTTAAACCAGTTTTGGTGCAAATTGCAAATGCTTTAATCAAATCGAAGAAACATCCTGAATTTACCACACGATATCGTCGTATAAAAGCACGCCGTGGTCACAAGAAAGCTATCATTGCCATCTGTCGTATGATCCTGACCGCTATCTGGCACATACTTACAGATTTAAAGCCTTATACACCGGAAGGTTTTCTTGAATCACGTCCTGTGAATAAAGAAAAAGTTCTGACCATTTCACAGGCACTTAATCTGATCAAACAACGAGGCTACATTATCAAGGATGATGTGGGTCCTGTTACCTGATTAGGTGTTGCGTCTATATTTACTTTTTAAACCAGCTGTTTAGGTGGTTTATTTGCTATGTCCTTTGTTTCTTGGTTGTCTAAAATTTCTTTTTTTCAAACTTGTATCCTCCTTTTCAACAAATTCCATGACCTTTACATATATTAGTCACCAATATCTATTTCTACAAGTGAATTCGGCAGATTTTTCTCCTCTGTTAACACCCAGTGCACGAACACCCCTTTTTAGTACACGAAATCTATGTAAAGAATTTTTCCATGTATACTCCATAATCATGATAGTTCCTCAGCCTTGCAATCTCTCTTCTTTCGAGAGGATGCTACTCCGTGACTGGGATATTTTTTCCGTTGCCTGCCAGTGTGCCCCCACTATAACACAAAAGACAGGGGAAATCCTGCCCCCTGTCTTTGTACTGCCAGTTTCACTATCGTCTGTTATTCTGTTTGTAACAGAAATTCCCTCTCAGACGGGAATCTCGATTTTCATTTGAAGAGATAAAAGGAAGATAAAAAACAGTTGCTTAAAAAGCCAAACAACTGTTTTTCAAATTAATGTTTCTTCAATATGTTGCCAACACGGAATATTGATAATTATCCAGATATTGTTTATACCACTCACTTCCATAATCAAAAGAAATATCCTGCCCCAGATCATGTAAACCAGCAGATGAGTATCCAATAGATAACACCATATCCGGCACATTTTGCCAGCCCCACTCTGCCACTTCCTGAATACAGCCACAGACAGCCTGTGCATAATCCTCTTTTGCCTCATACGGAAAAATTGGATCTTTCCATACTTCCTCACGGATCACCGTTTTTATATCTGTCCCATCTTCTGTGTAATATGTGCCATTCTCTTCCTTTAACTCATGCAATTGATAACCTGTGTATCTGTACACCTCTCTATAAGCCCAAGTTTTGTCAATACTCAATTTATTACTTATCTGAGTACTATGAGCACCATCCTGCTCCGAAAACCAGTTAATTTGCTGCCAAAGATGCTTTCCGTTTTCCCCTTGATTTAGTACAGATTCCATTTTCCCCTTGATTGCAGCATCCTCACAATCCACGGAAATGTAATAACTGTAAGGATCTACCCGAAAAATGTACTGTGAGGCTTCTCCTACTTCAATTTTATTTTTTGAAAAAATAAAATTGAGCTGTGCATCACACAACTGTCTATAGTAAGAAATTTGAGAAGCATTTATTTCATCATATTCAAGCGTCAAATTGTTTATCCGAAATACCGAGTCAAGCATATTCGCACCTACCACTTTTCCTCTTTTTAACATGGACATTTCATTTCGATACCCAATACTTCTTTCTTCTCTGGTTAAATCTGATGTAAACCACGGACAGGTAGGATCATAATACTTTCTCTCAATATAAAGTTCCGGGTCATCATGCTTCTTGGCTTCTTCTATCAATTTACTATATTTATCTGTAAGTATTTGATAGCACACTTCACCTGATGACACATAAGGACATTTCTGCCTAGAACGTGTAATCTCGTCACCCGCATTCTCAAGCGTTTTCTGGTTAGCCTCTCTTGCAGCTTCAAAATATGACGCAATATCAACAGTCTGGTCAAACTTAATATTCTCTGACTGACCATAAATCTGAGCTGTCTTTTGAATTTCCATTGCTTCCGAACTAATCGTTAAACAATCTCGTTTCGTAGCCACATTCTTTTGTGCACGCAGCCGCTTTTCGACATCCTTGTGCTCATTTTGAAAAAGTAATCGTAACACTGCTTCCTGTTGTTTCAGCCTGATTATATCTGTCATGACAGAGCCTCCTATTTATAAAGTTCATAATTTGTATCGAATAAATCATTAGAAATCTCATTTTACTATATAAGCAAACTATGCTTACTTTTACAAATGATAATATATTTGTTTTTATTCTACGTCAATACACCGTGCACGAATCCCCCTTATCAGTTCCTGAATTGCTGAATTCTCGATATGTGTAATTTGACATTTTGACCTTATTATGATATAATGATACACAATTTGTTTTTAGTGGCATTATATTGGGAGGCTTTATGTTGTCAATTTATCTTTGGGAAATATTTGTAAACATCATAGAAAATACGATCGTTGCTTATTTACTGTTTCATCGTCTTACATTAAGAAATTCTAAGTATTATATAGCGCTGTTTACTAGTTTTGTGCTTTTTTCAAGCATCTTAGTTTCTTATTGCAATTTTTATCAAATCAACACTACTGCAACTCTGCTCGCCCTTTTTCTTTTTCGAATGATATTTATATTTCTATGTTTTAGAAATACATTCTCTGAAAAAACTTTTACCTGCTGCCTTCCAAGTTTTATGAGTATATTCGCAGATCAGATTACATATACAATTGCGCTTATCGTTTCTGCCAGTAACCTTTCTTCTTTTGACTTTTTAGGTGATAATCGTGTCGTATCAACCTTGCTGTTTTTGTTATTTATATTCCTTTTCATGATTGCTTTCTTGCATATCCTGAATGACATTTCTTCTTTACCAAAAAAATTTGATGTTTTTGTGGTAATAACTACTGTTATTGCCTTATTTGTGTCCACGTTTTTCCTGAATATAATCGTTGAACTTGATACTGACAAATTACCTATGAAATACCGGATACAACTTAACAGCATCAGCATTTTTATTCTTTTCGTTTTCCTCGCTATGTTATTTCTAATCCAAATTATCAGTAAATCATATCAAGAAAACATTAAATTGGCAGAACAAATACATATGTATGAAAAAAATAGAGAACGAAGCAAAACTATTCTCCAATCCGCAAAGAGTCTGCAAAAATGGAAACACGACTACTCGAACCATTTAGCCGTGATCCATGAACTAATCAAAGCAGGGTCCTATCACCAACTCAGCCAATATGTATCCGAGCAACGCGAGTCCCTCCCGCAATCTTTCCCAATTGTAAGTACAGGTCATCCTGTCATTGATGCAATTTTAACCAATAAGTACGCGATTGCACAGTCAGAGCATATATCGTTTATGTATTCTGTTATTCTCCCTGAGCATTTTCCTATCAATGATATTGAAATCACGGGGATTTTAGGCAATCTCCTAGACAATTCAATAGAGGCCTGTACCAAGATAGAACGAAAGACGAATACCCATCCTCAAATCAATGTTTTTCTTAAACCACAGCGGAGCATGTATCATATTCATGTAGAGAATAGTTCCTCTGGAAACTATCGATACAAGCTTAATGGTCAACTGGACAGCACAAAAACAGATCAGAAAAATCATGGTAAAGGTTTGACAAATGTTAGAGAAATTGCCGAAAGAAATTCTGGCTTTTGCAATATAACAGCCGAAAAAGATTCTTTTACTGCTGATGTATATATTCCATTACTTACAGAGAGGGGTAAATCATTATGAAATTAAATGTAACAATTTTAGAAGATGAAGCAACTCATGCTGCGCAATTAAAACAATTGCTGGAAAAGTGGGGTAAGCAAAATAATATTTCCACATCTATACGTCACTATTTTAATGACAAGGATTTTTCAGAAAAAGAATATGACGAAGACGAACTTTTTTTTATTGACATTGAATTAGGATCGGCAAATGGAATGGACATTGCAAAACAATTACGAAAGGATGGGTTTTGCGGCAATATCATTTTTCTGACTGCTTTTTCCGAATATGTCTTTGACGGGTATCATGTTCAGGCTTTGGATTATTTGTTAAAGCCAATTAGTCAGAACAAACTTGAACAATGTATGAAACCCATTTTGAGAAACATGCAGGGGTCTTATCACGTGTACAAAACAAAAACTGAAACAGTAAAAATACCCTACAACAAAATATTGGCTTTTACCTCTTTTCGGCACTATGTAGATATAATAACCCAACCCAATGATAATCAGGTTTTTTTTCGTCAAAAAATCACATTAAAAAATCTACAAAATCAACTACCTAAAGAATTTGTCCGTTGCCATCGAACAGTTATTGTCAACATGAATAAAGTTATGCGATTAACCAATAAAGACATCACTCTTTCCGACAATTCTATTTATCCTGTGTCGGAAAGCTATTTGGAGCATGTTCGTGAAGTCTTTTCAACGCTACTTGATATATAAACTATGATACATAATATCGCCATAAAAATAGTGGATTCCTTATCAAAATACGGTTCAGCTCAAAAAAAACGCGACGTAAACATTTATGGGACCAAATGTTTCATTAATGAAACCATAGGCAATTTTTTATTATTTGGCATTGCGATACCACTACATCAGGGATGGCCCGTATTCATATGGCTCATTTCTTTTTTGTCCATCCGCATTCATCTAGGTGGTTATCATGCTCCCTATCACTGGTTGTGTTTGGTCATCAGTACATTTGTTGGTATTAGTAGTATTTTTTTAACTAAATTTGGAATTCAATAAGCGTTTACTCCATTTTAATTCTTTTCTTCTGTGATGCTTATATCCTTTTTACAAAAGCGGTAATTCATGAAAATCATCCAATGACACAAAAAAAGCTGCGCCGAGAACAATTTACATTCTACTTATTTTATCGGTCTATATTGCAAATATGTTATATTTATTTAACAAATAACCTTTCACTTTCCTTCCATCGTTTTTTCTGCTTTTCTTGTTGCTCTTTGGAATTAAAAATGCCACACTTTCTGGCTTCTAAGTACTGTTCATGCTCCCACGGAAACCACTTTTTATCCCGGATTGGATTTTCCCCACGCACAAAAATAATACATTCATCATCCGGCAACAGGCGAAGCTCATACTCTAACATCAGCTCCCTGCCAAGCACATCGTAATTCTCACTGTAAGAACCGCTAGTTCCTTTGCTTTCTCCACTGGTTCGTTTGTCGATCGTCCATTTTCCAAGCAGCTTTGAGACATATTCATAGGTGCTTGCTTCGTTACCACCCAGATAGATAAAGGTGTCGCAGTTTCCGACAATGCCTTCCCATGCTCCGTCCGTAAAAAGCGTTTTTAGCTGTGCCAGGGACTGTAAGATCGGCACACAGTACACACCACGGCTTCTACAGGTGGCAAGGATCTTATCAAAGTTATTCGGCATCTTGATGTTTGAGATGGTATAATAAAGTTGTAACACCAACACTGGAATAAATGATATAATCAAAATGAAAGTGAAGGTGATTAAAATGGCAAACACGAACAAACGTTATGAGCCTGAATTCAAAAAAGATGGTCCGGCTTGTATTAGAAGAAGGACGAACCATCGCAAGCGTCAATAAAGAGTATAACCTAGGAGAAGGAACTGTCCGGAGCTGGAGCAGACAGTTTGAAGAAGAATACGAAAAAAATCCAGAAGCAAAAGACACAAAAGACATTTATGAAGAAAACCGCAGACTCCGCAAAAAATTGGAAGAAGCAGAAAAAGAAGTTCGTTTCCTAAAAAAAGCAGCCGCATTCTTCGCAAAGGAAATCGATTAGAGCAATACCGATTTATTGACCAATACCACAATGAGTTCGGAGTAAGATGGCTTCTTGCCCGATTCCATATTTATCCGAATTCCTACTATAATTACAAAAAGAACAGAAAGGCAGGTTATCTGGCAGACAAAGAAAAGAAAAAACAACAAATATTAAGTATTTACTATGAATATGACGGACGTCCCGGATATCGGATGATGGTTATATTTTTAAGAAGAAGGGGAATCAGTCTGAGCAGGACAACTGTACTCAAATATATGAGGGAATTAAAGCTCAGATCTGTTGTGATACCCCAAAAATCTCGGTACCGTAAAGGAGACTGTTATAAAAAATTTAATAACCTGTTAAAGCAGGACTTCACAGCAATTAGACCAAACGAAAAATGGTGTACAGATTTTACTTATCTTTATCTATCGGATGGCGCAAAAAGATATAACTGCAGTATTATAGATCTGTATGATAAATCGGTACTAGCAACCCTGAACAGCAAAAGAATTGATGCGGAATTGGCTATCCAGACATTACAGATTGCCCTTGACAGAAATCCTGTAAAAGGAAAAATTATTCTGCATAGTGATCAGGGTTCACAGTATACCTCCAGAGCCTTCACAGAATTTTGTGAGGAAAAAGGGATTCAACAGAGCATGAGCAAAGCAGGATGTCCTTATGATAATTCTCCGATGGAAAGTTTTTATGGAACATTTAAGTCGGAATTTATATGACAGAATCGGTTTGAAACAGATCAAGAGTTAAATGAAAGCACGTTGGATTATGTATATGGCTATTACAATCATATACGTCCACATTCATCAAATGGATACATGACACCGTTTGAAAAGAGATATTCCAATCAATGATTTTTTTCAGTGTGAATGTCACAAAAATGCTTGACCATCTCACTATATCCTTTGATACTGCCATAAATTACGCTCTCCTATCCCGCATTTCTTTTTCCGGTATAAAATCTTTCGCACCAATATGTTCTTGGCACCTTTGCCTGTACCGTCATATATCCGGCAGCCGCCAATTCCTCATTGAGCTGTCTGATAATTCTGTAGCCCTTCTGTTTTGATACACCTAACTCCTGCGCTACATCATCCACAGTCATCATATAGTTCGTCCTTTCCATATCAATTCTCTTTTCGCATTATATTTTCTCTCATTACGCATTTCGTATTCGTAATAATTCAATAATATTACTCATTGCGTATTTTGTCAATACTAACTTGAAATTATTCTGGAATAATTACGAATTGCATAATAGACTCTGAGATGATATAATTGATAAATAGATTAACAGAAAGGAGACAACGACTATTCCCAGTGAATCGTCGCAGGACAAAGTATATGGGCTATGGGCAAAATTTAAAAGAAATATTAGACCGGAAAGGAATGACGGTAAAAGAACTGGCCAAAAAAGCAGGCATTGCGCCTACTACTATTTATTCCATTATACAAAGGGACACCGCAGTCCGCTTTGATACTGCACTACGGATTTCCAACATATTAGATATCCCTATCAACTCCATTTGTAAGGATAATCCATATGATGATATTGAGACTTTGCCATCTCTCCCATCTGACAGCGATAAGCGTAATATTGACAGACATAAAAATGCCTATATCTCTGACAGAACTGCACGGATATTAACGAAATTTGATTACACAGAACTGCCTATGGTGGATGAGTTGATTGCGGATTTATATGTGCTGGATGATACGACAAGACGTGATCTCTTTGAATATACAAAGATGCTTAAGAAAAATCATACTGATCCGGAAAGGGAAGCTGATTTGAAAGACATTACATAAAAAGTTTTGTATGCGTCTTTTCCTTTTCTCACAATTAATCTAGACATTAAAAACTGCAACCCCTTGATTTTTCAAGAGATTGTAGTTGTTCTTAACATATACACTATTTTGCATACAGAAGTAGGCACTCATTATACTTTTAATCCAACTTCTTTACGTTTTTTTTCAATATCTTCATATTGATTTTTTGACATATTATTTTTTAAAAAAATGTCATATTCTTCAAACGCCCGATAATTAGGCTTAGATAGCTTCCTCTCACCCAATTTTGTTGCTGCCATATTCAATGTTCCATAGCATTGTATCTGTATTTCTGCATATTTTACCAATTTAGGAATTGCCGTATTTTTCAGATACTCTTTTGCACAAATTGAATCATTGTTTATCAAAGCACAAAACGAATTGATTTCATTAAATAGATCAGTGAATCTATTATTTAATTTAAGGAAAACTCTTTTTTTTGTCTCAATACTCTCGTTATCACTATCTAGTATAACTATCAATTCTGACAAAGCATCCTCGAAAGGTCTTTCAAGTTCTTTTACTTTGCTATATTGGTTACTTGCTTCCAAATTCGCTTTAATACTATTCACTTCTTCCTCTGCCGCTTTCGACTTTCTATTTGCATACATAGAATAAAAAAACGAGAAGATTGCTACAAGCAAAGATAAAATGTCTACGCAATTATCAATAATCCATTTGCACATACTATTTTTCCGTAGCTTTTTTCAATAGGGCAAGAAGGTATGTAATATTGCTTGAATCATCCTCCAATAAGACTACATCCTTATCAGGAAATGTCTTTACCAAAAAACCTAAAACCTCATCATTTAAGTTATCCTCATCAAGTTTATATTCATTTGAAGCATACCAATTAATTAATAATTCTAACTCCTCATCAGTAAGCTTGTATCCATAATTTCTAAAAATATATGACTTTAACTCTCTCATGATATTGTATTCCTTCCTCTCTAACAAATTTAATTTGTAATGCTGAAAATAGTATAGCTAATTTTCTAATAAAACTCAATACGTTCTTTCAAGTATGCCACTCTATGAAATCAAAAGTATATCTAGTACCTTGAAATCATGTATTTTGTAGAAGAATCAGAATGACTGTAAATATAAATGTAGCCATTTTGTAGCCACTTTAGTTTGCTAAAGTGGCTTTTCCATGTAAAAAGGGTTCCGGAGAAATCTCCGAAACCCTTGAATTTACTGTATTATTGAACTATCAATCAAGATTACTCGATGATTGTAGCGACACGTCCTGAACCTACAGTTCTACCACCCTCACGGATAGCGAATGTAAGACCCTGGCTCATAGCGATTGGGTGAATCAATTCGATTGTCATTTCTACGTTATCACCAGGCATGCACATTTCAGTTCCTTCTGGAAGCTGAACAACACCTGTTACGTCAGTTGTACGGAAGTAGAACTGTGGACGATAGTTGTTGAAGAATGGAGTATGACGTCCACCCTCGTCCTTAGTCAATACGTAAACCTGAGCTGTGAATTTTGTATGACATGTAAGAGTTCCTGGCTGACAAAGAACCTGTCCTCTTTCGATGTCTGTTTTCTGGATACCACGAAGAAGTACACCAGCGTTGTCACCAGCCTGAGCTTCATCCAACTCTTTGTGGAACATCTCGATACCGGTTACAACGGATTTCTGAGTTTCTTCTTTGATACCAACGATTTCAACTTCGTCGTTCAAGTGAAGTGTACCAGCCTCTACACGTCCTGTAGCAACAGTACCACGTCCTGTGATAGAGAATACGTCCTCGATAGGCATTACGAAAGGCTTATCTGTGTCACGCTCTGGATCTGGGATATAAGAATCTACAGTATCCATAAGTTCCATGATCTTGTCGCCCCACTCGCCGTTTGGATCTTCCAAAGCTTTCAAAGCAGAACCTTTGATGATTGGGCAGTCTGTGAAGTCATACTCTTCAAGGATCTCAGTGATTTCCATCTCTACGAGTTCAAGGAGTTCTTCGTCATCAACCATGTCACATTTGTTCATGAATACGATGATGTAAGGAACACCTACCTGACGGGAAAGAAGGATATGCTCTTTTGTCTGAGCCATAACACCGTCTGTAGCAGCTACTACGAGGATAGCACCATCCATCTGAGCAGCACCAGTGATCATGTTCTTAACGTAGTCAGCATGTCCTGGGCAGTCAACGTGTGCGTAATGTCTACGCTCTGTCTGATACTCAACGTGAGCTGTAGAAATTGTGATACCACGCTCTCTTTCCTCTGGAGCTTTATCGATATCCTCAAAGTTCTCTACTACGTTTCCTGGAACTCTCTCTGCAAGAACTTTAGTGATAGCTGCTGTTAATGTTGTTTTACCATGGTCAACGTGTCCGATGGTACCAATGTTACAATGCGGTTTTGTTCTCTCAAACTTAGCCTTTGCCATTTTAAAATGTCCTCCTTAAAACTTGGCTCTATCAAAATTAGAGCATTTTTTCAGATTTAAACTTGCTAACCTTGATTATATTGCAAACCAAGGTTATTTGCAAGCATTTTATTATTTTATATCAGATCAGTCCTTTTTGGAAAGGATCTTCTCCTGTACAGACTTCGGAACCTGCTCATATTTCTCGAAGAACATAGAGTAGTTACCACGTCCCTGTGTTCTGGAACGAAGGTCTGTAGCAT
>OIEL01001500.1_pt1 | contig 11328 bp, 10 predicted proteins | sample 1581731 | NCBI WGS metagenome assembly OIEL01 (sample SAMN01760977, study PRJEB22395) | human gut metagenome | reverse complement strand
AAAATAAGGTTAAATATATTACATATCAAATTAATGAATCTGAGTATGAAATTGATTATGATCAAAATTTTTTAAAATACCTTACAAAAATACGAAATAAAATTTTTAAAATCTTGCAGAATCGTAATAAAAATATGAACGAAAGATTGATTGAAATGCTTTTATACGGTGAAAAAATTCAAGCTGAAATTGACGGTTATACTGAATTGGAAATACCAAAAAAAGAATACAAAGAAGCTTTTTTTGATAATTTTAAAAGGATACTTGAAGAACTTATTCCTCTTAATGAGCAATGGAAAAACGCTGTAAAAAACTTAAAATTTCAAAGTACATTGAAAATTAATATTACTGAGTATGAGCAACTAGCAGTATATTTTATATATCGTCACTTTTTGTCTGCAGTATACGACAGAGATATTATTTCAAGAATAAAGCTTACTATAATATTTTGTCTTACAATTTTATGGATTCCGGATAATTACAGTTTAATTGAAAAGGCATGTCTAGTGTCTAAAGAAATTGAATACTGTTCTGAAAATATTGATTTGCTTCTGGACTTTTCCTATACTGAAAAGCACTTGTCTATTGATTGTCTTATGAATATTTTGACAAATTAATTGCAATTTTTTTATTGATATGATATAATTAAAGCAATTGAACTGTAAACGGAGAAAATTACAATGTTAGTAAATTTAATAAATATAAATAAATACTATAATGGAAAACATATTTTAAAAAATATTAATTTAACTGTAAATGAAAAGGACCGTATAGGTCTTATAGGAATAAACGGATGCGGTAAAACAACGTTATTGCGTATTCTCACAGGAAAGGAGCTTCCGGATCGTTCTACTGAAAAAGACGGTATAGTATCATTCGCCTCTAAAACTTCGGTAGGATATTTGGAGCAAATGTCCGGTTTGGACAGGGACAGTACAGTTATAGATGAAATGAAAAGCGTTTTCAGTTATCTTGATTCTGTTTTGGAGAGAATGAAAGAACTGGAACATATAATGAAAGAATCTTCTGAAATCAACGAAGAAATTTCGGAGGAATATTCAAAGCTTTCGGCATATTATGAATCCAATGACGGATATACAATTGACGTTAAAATAAAAACAATTTTAAACGGTATGGGATTCAGCGAAAATGATTATAACCGAATTATCAGCGGATTCAGCGGTGGTGAAAAAACTCGTCTTGCAATTGCAAAACTTCTGCTTGAAGAACCAAATCTGCTTATATTAGACGAACCTACAAACCATCTTGATTTTAAAACTGTGCTTTGGCTTGAGGAATATCTTAAGGACTATAAAGGAGCGCTGCTCATAGTATCTCATGACAGATATTTTCTTGATAAGGTAGTTACTTCTGTCTGCGAAATAGAATATGGCGTCCTTACAAGATATAAAGGTAATTATACGGCTTATACCTTATTGAAAAGTGACAGTGTAAAGCGTCAGCAAAAGGAATATGAAGCTCAGCAGAAAGAAATTGCAAAGCTTGAGGAATACATTGCTAAGAATAAAGTAAGAGCTTCAACGGCTGCAAGCGCTAAAAGCCGAGAAAAAGCTTTGGAACGTATGGAGCTTATTGAAAAACCAAGTATTGCGTCAAATAGCGCTAATATTAAGTTTGAATATAAAATTCAGCCGCCTTTTGATATACTTGACGTAAAGGATGTTGATATCAGAGTTGGCAGCGGTACCTCTGAAAAAATTCTTGCAGAGCATATTTCTTTTGAAATTAAAAGGGGAGAGAAGCTAGGAATTATTGGTGATAATGGAATCGGAAAATCATCTTTTCTGAAAGTACTTCAAGGGATTCTTCCTCATTCAGGAAAAGTGAGATGGGCGTCAAATGTAAAGATTTCTTATTTTGAGCAGGAAAGTGCAAATCTCGATCCTTGTAATACTGTAATTGACGAACTGCATAGGCATTATCCTTTGCTTACCGATCTTGAAATACGGTCTTTGCTTGGAAGTGTTGGAATTAAAGGTGAAAACGTTTTTAAGGAAACGGGAGTTATAAGCGGCGGGGAAAGAGCTAAAGTATGTTTTGCATTTATGATGCTTGAAAAAGGGAATGTACTTATTCTGGACGAACCTACAAACCATCTGGATCTGACTTCAAAAGAGTCGATAGAAAGAGCTCTTGACGAGTTTGACGGTACTGTTATATTTGTTTCTCATGACAGATATTTACTTAATAAAATTGCCGGAAAAATTTTGGAAATAAGAAGTGACGATACAGAAATGTATAACGGAAACTTTGATTATTATCTTGAAATAAATAATAAAAGGGAGCAGACTGCCCGTCAGGCGGTAGAAGCTGAAAACAAAGCCAAAGCTGAGCAGGAGTATAAAGAGAAAAATGAAAGAGCATATAAGTCTAAGGAGCAGCGAAGTCTTGAAGCCAAGAGAAGAGCCCGTGTAAGGGAACTTGAAACTTTGATTGAAGAAAAACAGTCTGAACTTGATAATTTGCAGGAGGAAATAACCAGAGAAGAAGTATACAGCGATTTTGAAGTTATGAATAAAAAATGTACGAATATAGAACAGCTAAAAAATGAAATAGATGAAATGTTTGATGAAATAGTTGAATTAAGTTAAAATTACTTTTTAATTAATATAGGTGGTATTATGAAAATAAAAAATAAATTATTAATTGCTATATCAGTATTTATTTTATTAGCTATACTAAGCGTTACAGCGCTTTGTTTGTATAGGGACAGAAATGCTAAAACCATTAACTCTTCTGAGGAAATTACTTCCAATCCAATTGCGTTTTATCAAAAAGATGATATATGGAAAAATGATTTTCTAGGCAATTCTGAATATCATATGGGTGATTCGGGTTGTTTGACTACGTGTATTGCTTCTCAGCTTTTAATGCAGGGAATATCTGTTGAAGAGGTTTCAGGTATTACACCGGGTACATTAAACGAATTTTTTTCAAAAAATAATGTATATGATTCAGAAGGAAATCTTCAATGGGACATTGCCGGTTCGGTATTAAAAATAAAATATATCAGGAAAGAAACCTCTGAAATTAGTGAAAGTGAATTAGAAACATTGATTAAAAATCGTATATATCCAATCGTTAGTGTTAAAATGCCAAAATCCGGAAACTATCATTTTGTACTTTTAGTTGGCTCTGATGAAAAAAACTTTTTGTGTATGGATCCATTAAACAAATACAATGAAATAGTGTCTTTGTCTGAATTTGGAAATAAGATTTATTCGGTAACGTACTGTGAATAAAAGGGTTATTTGTATATGTAAAATAAAAAATGGCTGACGTTTTTATGCAGATATCCTAAACGAAGAAATAATAAAACCAAAAAACAAAATCAAATCGAATAGGATAAGGAAACGGTGTACAACTAAAAATTGTACACCGTGTTTTTTATATGAGGAATAGAAAAATATAATAATAAATATGTCATTATGAACAAAATCATGATAAAAATTTATATTAAAATGTAGAAAAAATAATTGTTAATGACAAAATATTCCTAAAGGTATTGTATTTAACTATACTCTGATGTATAATAATAACATAGTTAACTAAATTAAAATACATATTAAAATTATGATAATTGATATGGGGTAATAATCTGAAAAAATGTTATTTAAAAAGTAAATTATAGGAGGAATTTTGCATTGAAAAAATTTTTTAAAAGGTTTACAACATTAGTATCGGCAGCTGTGATTGCGGCATCTGTTTCTTCAATGGGAGCTAGTGCAGTAACTTCTTACTCATATGGTACTAATCCAGTGTTAAAGGTTCTGTATCAAGGTATAGCGGAAATAGATATACAACAAAAGCAAGCATAGCATCTTATACTAAAAATGTGTCTGTTGGTGTTTCAATGACTCATTATTTTTATAACAGTGCAGGAAAATTAAAATTTCGTAGCGTTAGTGCTACTGATAATGAAACTTATTCTTCAGCGGCTGTTTCTTTAACAACTCCAACAGGATGTACGTTTAATTATGCTACAACCTCAAACTATAGAAACGATATTAACTTTGCAAACTATAAATTGACGAAAAAGTAATAATTAAAGATAAGCTATAAATCTGAATATTAGGTTATAGCTTATCTTTTTATATTAATATGGGGGTTATTATGAAAAGAAAAAAATTAATAATATTGTCATATGCTATAGTAATAATATTAATAACTGTTCCAATTATATTTTTATATCAACCTGATTGTAAGCACCAATCTTTTGAACAAAACCCTGAAACAAAATGTACAGCAGTTCCGCCGAAGGATTACAAATGGTATCATGCTTTTTATTATGATGATAAAATATTTGAAGTATTTGAAAGTACCAACAGATTTGTAATTTTTTCTGCTGAAAAAGATGGTGCAAATCGAAAAGAAATTATTTTATCAGAAGAATTCAATCCTTCTTGGTATGTTGGTAATCAACTGACCTTATGTGGTGATACACTTATATTTCCCGGAGAAAATATACAGATGAACTCAAATGGAGAAACTGTTGAAACTACAGTATATCTGTTGCAAGTAAACCTTTCGGTTTGCAAAAAACAAATCGGAAAATAACAATGAAACGGATTGCATAATGTTTTTCGATATTGTAAATAAATCGCTTGAAAAATATTGTGATGTTTCCGGTTATGTATATGGTTTGTGTAATAATGAAAATAGTATTTTTTATTACTCTGACAGTACTGCCGAAGGTACATATAATATTAATAATGTTCGCACAATTTACTATTCGGATAGGGATAATACATATGTATGTTTGAAAAGTACTGAGAAAAAAGTCTGGGATTTGTGGTGTGCAGTTGGAGAAAACATCATATTGTCAGAAAGTGAAAATGACGGCGAATTTCATGAAATTGTTCAGATTATGAGTGTAAAAGTTGAAGATTTTAAATCAAATGGCATTGATAAAGCTCTTTATTTAAAATTCGATACTGACTCTGACAACTCGCATTTAAATAATGTCATTGACTCAAATGGTAATGTTAATTTTGAAGTAGAAAAAGTTGAAGCAAATAATGAATATTTTAAAAATAAAACAAAACTTGTATGGTTGACGAACTGCGGTGATGATGTTGATAGCACTGCTATACAGAATCAGGTCAACGAGTTACTTGATAAATATGGATACGATTTTGCAATAGAATTTATTAATCATACAGAAGCTTCGGAACAAGGGTATTCTTCCATACAAGATAAATACAGTCAAATGATTTCAAAAGGAGAGCAGATTGATATTCTTTCAAGCGGAATGGGAATTGAAGGTGCATATGAATTTGAAGATGTAAGCAATACTTATAAAAAATGCATAGATAAAGGATACTTTATACCTATTAATGAATATTTTAAAACTGATTTAGGGAAAACTTTTTATAAATCTTATACTCAATGGTACTGGGATTGCCTATCCGATAATAAGGGAAATATTTATGGTCGAGGCATTATCGGACTTGGTGCAAATCCACTCTGTGTAGTATTTAATGATGAGACTATAAAAAAATACGATATAGATATTTCTGATTTTAATAATACTTATGAAGGTTTGTCACAATATTTATATAGTGCATATGAACAAAGCAAATCTAATCAACTGGTTATGCCTGAGGATTTAAGTTATTATGAATACTGCGGGTTTACTGATTTTAATGGTATTTATTTTAATTATAAAAATGACAAATTTGAAAATATCTTTGAAAACAAAAATGCTATTAATTATCTTGAAACTGTTTACGATTTTTATAGTAAAGGATATATTACCAATGAAGAAAATTTAGAAGAACAGGAGGCTCCATTAAGTTTAATCAGCGGATTTGACGCATTATCAAAAGAATATGAAAATGCTGTAATTATTAGTGACTGTTATGCTGATAATGATGACTTGAATATGGTTACAGGAATAACATCAACCAGTAAAAATCCTGACAAAGCTTTTGAGTTTCTAGCACTTATCAGCGAAATATGATTCCATTGTTAAAATAAACAATGAATTTAAGGGTTTACTTTACGGGAATTATTACAACTATGAAAGTTTAGATTCGGCATTGAAAGCTGTGAATAAAAAACTTAAAAATGCAGGAATAGACGACATTCTTAAAGAATTAAATTCACAATACAGCAATTTTAAAAAATGATAATATCAACGGAGGATATTTATGAAGCTTAATGCAGTCAACCTTACCAAAGACTATGGAAATTTCACAGCTCTAAATAGATTTACATATGAATTTACCGCAGGGGTTTACGGCTTATTAGGTCCTAACGGGGCTGGAAAATCAACGCTTATGAATAATAATTACGGACAATATCAAAGCAACAAGCGGTGAAGTTAAGTTTAATGGAAAATCAATTTCCGAAATGGGAGCTGAATTCAGGAAAATTCTTGGATTTATGCCTCAGCAGCAGGGTCTGTACCCTAATTTTACATTGGAACGATTCCTATATTATATGGCTGCATTAAAAGGCATGAAAAAGTCGGAGGCAAAAGAAAATATCAAATGTCTGCTAAAGCTTGTAAATTTAACTGACAGTACTTCAAAGCGTCTCGGCGGATTTTCAGGAGTAATGAAGCAGAGAGCCTTAATTGCTCAGGCAATGCTCGGAAACCCGACAGGAAATGATTGACCGAGAAGAACAAAAATTCATAACTGCGTAAGAAAACATGTCAAAAGAAATGGCTGATTCTGACGATATATTCATTATGATGAAATATCAAAAGATATTTGATTTCCAAGATGCATTTGAACAGGTTAAAGAACATGCAGAGTATTTGAAAACAACTGAGAACGGTGAATTTGTATACGACAGCGGATATAAACTGCTTACCGGTGATGCCAGTGCAGGAAATAAAGATTTACTGCTCGGATTTATTGCAATGGCAATGGTTATTTGTTGTTTGGTATATGTATATTCTATTGAATATCAGACAGGTGCAAATGTACTTCTTAAAACTTCTTCAAAAGGCAGAGCAAATACATTTTTTTATAAGTTTATTATTGGACTGATTGTAGTTACAGTAATTTATATTTTGACTTATGCACCGTATTTTTACAATGTTCTGTCAGCTTACGGAATAAGAGGAATAAATGCCCCGCCTGTTCAATCGAAGCCTTATCGGGGTTTAATATCAGTATAAAAAGCTATCTGATTTTAATAAGCATTGGAAGATTTATTTCACTTGTTTTAGCTATGCTGATAATTTTCTTCTTATCAAGTAAGTTAAAAAGTTTAATTTCCACATTACTTGCAAGCTTTGCTGTTCTTATTCTTCCGATTTTATTGTCTATGATGGAAATAGAATTTTTTATATATGTGTTGCTTAACCCTATTTTAATTGGAAATTTATAAACAATTATTAAAAATCTAAAAAAATAAACTATGATTGAGTGCAGATGATTCTGCACTCTTTTTTATTGATTTATAGACATAATAGACAAGTATCATATATTTTATTTGTGTATCTATATAAATATCTGTTTTTTTGACAATTATATTGAAAGTAATCTATATATATGGTAAAATTATATCATCATATACATTTATTGATATTGAATTGATAAATTGGGGTGAAATCGATGAACAAGACATAAAAACTAAATCCACAAAAACTTTTGACAATTAAAACTTTGAAAGGAAGTCTATATGATTAACAAAAGAAATCTTTTTAAACGAATTATTTCAATTCTAACAGTTGTCACCATTATTGTACCTACATTCACTCAGCTTGCAATATCTGCCGAAGAAACGGACAAGTATCCATATAATATTTTCGGTCGCAACGGCATTGAAATCAATGCCGGCAATTTGTGTATTAACGGTGATGTTCATACCAACAAAGAAGCCAATATAACGGCTTACGGCAAAAACATCAACGGTAAAATTACAACAGGTAATGATATCGAAAAAAGAGTTAAGCATGTTTATGCTGATACGAAAATCTATGAAAAATACTTTACTGAAAACTGCGAACTTTATGAGGACGGTTATGTAAAATCAGAAATGAATATACATGTAAACAGTCCTATTTTTTCATACAGAAACATTGAACTGGACGGAAATGTAGCGTTGAATTCCAATATAGGAACGCTTATGAATATAAATGTAACAGGAGAAGTTAAGAACGCAAATACTTCTGTTGTCTACTCAAAATACGGAAATATTACAATTGAAAATGACAGCACAGCAAATATTAACGGGCTTATCTATGCACCTTTAGGAACACTGACAATCAACTCCCCTAATGTTTCAATAAACGGTGTTATTATTGCAGACAAAATCATAATCAACGGAAACAGTATAAACCTAAACGGCAATGATAATATTGCAAGGTTTATCGGAACAGAATCGGAAGTTTATGACTTCAGCTATCTAGTAAATTAATTGATACAGATTTCCTGAACTCTGATACAGATGGTGATATACTTCCTGACGGATATGAAGTGCTAACACTGAACACCGATCCTCTTGAAATCGATACAGATGAAAATGGTGTTTCTGACGCTGATGAGGACTTTGACAATGATAATTTAAATAACTTAGGCGAATATGAAAATAAGACAGAACCGTTTAATCCTGATACTGATGATGACGGACTATTAGACGGAGATGAAATTAAAAAGTATAAAACTGATCCTTTAAATTCCGACACAGACAATGACGGTTTGCTAGATGGTGATGAAATTAAATTAGGATTTGATCCTTTGAATCCACAAACATTTGGAATTCCGGATTCAGAATATGAAACAAAACAGGATATATCTTCAGATAGTCAGGTTTTTTCACAAATTAATACTGAAGAAAATCCTTTTAATGTTTCACTTCAAATTGACTCAACAGGATGCGTCGAGAGTAATATAACTGTTGAGAAATCTGTTTTTTCAGAAATAATAGATAATGATTCATTAATAGGTATTGCTCCTGAATTTCAATGTGATGATACTTGCAAAATTAGTAAAGCTATGTTAAAATTTACTATAGATTCTGAAAAATTAGAAAGCGTTTCAGGAATATTCAGTGATATTAGTGAATTACAAGGAATGAAACGATTTTGTATATTTAAATATTTTGAAGATATGAATATACTTTTACCTGTTGAAACATTATATGATGAAAATTCAAATACAATTTACACAGAAACAGAAGAATTAGGGACATATTGTGTAATGGATATGGAAAGCTGGATATCGAGCTTTGGTTTTGACGAAGAAGAACAATATAATGAGGAACAGTATCAATATCCGGATGAAGCTGCTCCGATGTCCATTGAAGAAACTCCTGATAAAAACGAATTGACTGAAATAGAAAAGGAGCAGTGTTCAGTAAGAATTTTCGATTCCCACATTGATGAATATGGCGAAAATGAAATAGAATCGTATGCAAATGCTATTACCGCTAATACTACAACAACACAACAAACACCATTAGATGTTGTATTTATAATTGAACAAGCAGGTACTCAAAAAGAGGCTTTTGAAAGGCAAAAAAGAGCTATACAGTATGCGTCCAGAAACCTCTGCGCTATGCAGGAGGATGTTAGAATATATATAATTGGTTTTAATAAAAATTCAGCTCAATTTTATAAGGCAACATCCTTAAATTACCTAACAAATGCCGGTCAAGTTAATACAGCTCTCAGTAAAATCGGTTATACCAAAACTAATGATTACTGTAATCGAGGTACAGCATTTAATTTAGTATTAAATAATGTTCAATTTAGAAATTACGCAGCAAGATTTGCTTTTCTTATACTTAATGGCGCAACTACAGTATCTTCCGGTTATAAAAATCAATTGGATTTCTGTGCAAAACGGGATGTAAATTACAGTGAAGTTATGGCATCAGGATATGACTATAATTCAAGCTATGACCAACAAGTAAAAAAAGCTTCTCTAAAGTCTAACGGAATTTTTATTCATGATAATCAACAATTGCAATTTCTTATATATGGACATATACAGCGAAATATAGCACGTCCAAATACGATATTTAATATTTCCTTACCAACAAGTTGGAACGGAATAAATTTAAAGGGTGCATTATCTCCTACAAATAAAATTGATTCTGATTCGGATGGTTTAACAGATTGGAAAGAAGCAGATACTGAATGCGGATTAATAAAATGGGATAACTCAGGTAATATTATTCTTCCTAAATTCAAAGATTGTATATCAAGAGCAAGTGAGAAAGAAGCAGTTCACAGTGCATTTTTAACTTATTATAAATATTTGCCAAGATCAATAAACTATATTTTAAATGCTTCTGTTCTTCCTATTCATTCTAATCCCTGCTCTAATGATAGTGATGAGGATGGATTTAATGATAAGGAAGATCCACATAAGTTGAAATCTGATATAAAAGTTCTTAACCTATCTAATTCTAATTATATAAATATTTATTATAACGATAAAAATAATAATGTTGATTGGAATGGTAATACTTATTCAAATAAAGCATTATCTTATGGAAGTGTACAAGACTGGTTTAATAATAAATCATATTCAGATTGTTTATATGATTCTAATTCAATTTATGGTTATCAAATAAAAAAACATGGATGTGGCTTAATAGCTGCTAGTGATGTATTTGCATATCTTTCATTGGATAAAAAATATAATTTTTCAAATACATGGAGTAAACTTGGATTCAAAACCAGTTATTCTTCTGTAATAGGACAGTCTCCGCTATATAGTTACATTAGACATGGCTCTTATAAAAACACACTAAATTATATTGATTATATGGAATATTTAGGATTAATGGCTAGTCGATTTAATGTTTCTACTAAATTAGTTACAGGAGTGTGGACTGTGAATGTTCCAGGATCACTTCCATATGAATTTAATAAAATTTTCAAAGAATCTAAAGTTAAGTTATATGCTTATTGGAATAAAAATAAAGAACCAAGTATATGCAAATCAACAATAGAAAAAATGCTTAAAAATAATATTCCGGTTATTTTTTGCTTTGATAATACAGGTCTCAATGGAAAAAGATTAGATTTACATGAATCGACAGATTTACGTTCATACATATCAAATGAAAACGTTGACTGCCATTTTATGACCGTTACCGGACTAATCGAATATACACCTGAAGCTGCTAAATTAACAGGGCACAAAACTCTTTTGCAAGTGTCTTCTTGGGGAAAAAAATATTATATTGATTTTGAAGAATACAGTAAATATTTATCTGTCTTTTCCAACATACTTACAATAAACTGAAAGTGAGTTAGCAATGAAAAAGAAATGCTTTATAATTATGCTTTTAATACCTATCCTTATAATTATATTCATAATTTTTTTCAGTTCAAAT
>OIEL01001487.1_pt1 | contig 11375 bp, 5 predicted proteins | sample 1581731 | NCBI WGS metagenome assembly OIEL01 (sample SAMN01760977, study PRJEB22395) | human gut metagenome | reverse complement strand
CTACACTCTTTCCCTACACGACGCTCTTCCGATCTGAATCCGCACGCGGAACCGAATACGAATCATTCGGCGGAAACAAAGTATATCACACAACTATACTTCCTTTCACCCGTTTGGTCGGCGGCCCGATGGATTACACTCCGGGTATCTTCGAAACTCATTGTAACAAGATGAATCCTGCAAACAATTCACAGGTACGTTCTACCATCGCCCGCCAGTTAGCCTTGTACGTGACCATGTACAGCCCGCTGCAAATGGCTGCCGATATTCCTGAAAACTACGAACGTTTCATGGATGCTTTCCAATTCATCAAAGACGTGGCAATCGACTGGGACGAAACAAACTATCTGGAAGCAGAACCGGGAGAATATATCACTATCGCCCGTAAGGCAAAAGGTACAGGCGACTGGTATGTAGGTTGTACAGCCGGTGAGAACGGTCATACTTCCAAACTGGTATTCGACTTCCTCACACCGGGAAAACAATACATTGCCACTGTTTATGCGGATGCTAAAGATGCCGACTGGAAAGAAAATCCGCAAGCTTATACCATCAAAAAAGGTATCCTGACAAACAAAAGCAAACTGAACTTGCGCGCTGCCAACGGTGGCGGTTATGCCATCAGTATCAAGGAAGTAAAGGATAAAGCGGAAGTAAAAGGACTAAAGAAATTTTAGGGAATAAGATTGGGAGAATATAGTTTTCAGTAGGTATTTTTTAGAGAGATATATTTGATTTTGATAAAATAACTTTAAATTAGAGACATGAAAAAGAGCTTAAGACTAAAAGCCCTGCTCACATTATTGGTGGGACTCTTCCTTTCCATTGGAGCATTTGCTCAGCAAATAGCTGTCAAGGGGCATGTGAAAGACACAACGGGTGAGCCTGTCATCGGTGCTAACGTACTGGTGAAAGGTACAACCAATGGAACAATAACTGATTTCGATGGTAACTTTATGTTGAATGTACCGAAAGATGCCATTCTTTCCGTTTCATTCGTCGGCTATAAATCAGCAGAAGTGAAAGCGGCTTCTACTGTAATGGTTACATTGGAAGATGATTCTCAAGTACTGGACGCAGTAGTCGTTATCGGCTACGGCTCGGTGAAAAAGAACGATATGACCGGTTCGGTTACGGCCATCAAACCGGACAAACTAAACAAAGGTTTGATTACCAACGCACAGGATATGATGACTGGTAAGATTGCCGGTGTAAGCGTTATCAGCAAAGGCGGAGCTCCGGGCGAGGGCGCAACGATTCGTATTCGTGGCGGTTCTTCACTGACTGCAGAAAACGACCCGCTGATTGTAATCGACGGTCTGGCAATGGATAATAAGGGAGTGAAAGGTTTGGCCAATCCTCTGTCTATGGTCAATCCGAATGATATTGAAAGCTTTACCGTATTAAAAGATGCTTCGGCTACCGCCATCTACGGTTCGCGTGCTTCTAATGGCGTTATCATCATTACAACGAAGAAAGGTCAGGCAGGCGCACGTCCTACCATTTCTTATGACGGCAATGTATCTGTCAGCACTGTAAAATCTACCGTCGACGTAATGGACGGAGACCAGTTCCGTTCTTTCATCAAAGACATTTGGGGAGAAGACAGCGAAGCTTATAGCAAATTAGGAAATGCCAACACCGACTGGCAGAAAGAAATATTCCGCCCAGCCGTAAGTACAGACCATAACCTCACCATTTCCGGTGGATTGAAGAATATGCCTTACCGTGTATCGTTCGGTTATACCAACCAGAACGGTATTGTGAAAACATCCAAGTTCGAACGTTATACGGCTTCTGTCAGCTTGGCTCCTTCTTTCTTTGAAGACCATCTGAAAGTAAATGCCAACCTGAAAGGTATGATTGCCAAGAACCGCTACGCTGACGGTAGTGCGGTAGGTTCTGCGGTCAGCTTTGACCCTACACAGTCCGTCCGCTCCGACGATCCTTACCATCAATATTATTTCGACGGATATTTCCAATGGAATACGGACGCTTCTTCTTTGAATGACGACACATGGAAACGTACTTTCAACAGCAATGCTCCGGGTAATCCGGTTGCCTTGTTGGAAGAAAAGGACGACCGTGCCATCTCCAAATCTTTAATCGGTAATCTGGAACTGGATTATAAGTTTCATTTCTTGCCGGACTTGCACGCACACGTGAACGGTGGTATGGACCTCTCTACGGGTAAGCAATATACGGATGTCTCTCCCTATTCTTCGACCAACAACTATTATGGCAGCTATGGCTGGGAACAGAAAGACAAGTACAACCTCTCTTTGAATGCTTACCTGCAATACAGCAAAGATTTTACCGACAAACATCGTTTCGATGTAATGGCAGGCTATGAATGGCAGCACTTCCATGATACGTCCGACCAGGAATATTGGGGACTCTATCCGCTGTCGAACAACGTGGTAGAGAACAGAGGTCAGCGTTACAACAATACCTCAAGTGGTTCGGCTACGGAAAGTTATCTGGTATCTTTCTTCGGTCGTGTCAATTACACACTGTTGGACCGTTACCTGTTTACGGCAACCGTACGCCAGGATGGTTCTTCCCGTTTCCACAAAAACAACCGTTGGGGATTGTTCCCGTCTTTTGCCTTGGGATGGAAGTTGAAAGAAGAAGCTTTCCTGAAAGATGTTGATGTACTTTCGGATTTAAAACTTCGTCTTGGCTATGGTATTACCGGTCAGCAGAATATCAATTCGGGCGACTATCCGTACCTGGCTGTTTATGAGACAAACAAAGACGGGGCTTACTATCCTATCCTGGGAGAGGGAATCACTTACCGCCCGAATGCATACAACCCGGACTTGAAATGGGAAAAGACGACCACTTATAATGTAGGTTTGGACTTCGGATTCCTGAACAACCGCATCAACGGTGCTGTGGATTATTACTATCGCAAGACCACCGATTTGCTGAACAGCGTATTCGTTTCTGCCGGAACGAACTTCAAAAACAAGGTATTGTCCAACGTCGGTTCATTAGAAAATTCAGGTATCGAATTCTCTATTAATTCAAAACCGGTTGTAACTACCGACTGGACATGGGACCTTGGCTTCAATATCACTTACAACAAAAACGAAATCACCAAATTAACTACCGGAGATAGCGAAAATTATTATGTTGCTGCCGGAGACAATATCGGTGGCGGACGTGATATGAAAGCAATGGCGCACGCCGTAGGACATCCGGCTTCTTCCTTCTATGTTTACCAGCAAGTGTATGACGAGAATGGAAAGCCTATAGAGAACGAATTTGTAGACCGCAACGGAGACGGAACGATTAACGGCGACGACCGCTACTTCTACAAAAAGCCGACAGCCGACGTACTTATGGGACTTACTTCCCGTCTTTCATACAAGTCATGGGATTTCAGTTTCTCACTGCGCGCCAGCCTGAACAACTATGTGTATAACTCTGTCGAAGCAGGTGGTTCCGACTGCAACCCAACCTCTGTCTATTCATTCGGCGCACTCAACAACCGCCCGTTGATGGGAGTGGCAAACAATATCCAAAGCAAGAACGACAACACCTTACTGTCCGATTACTTCGTACAGAATGCCTCCTTCATGAAATGTGACAATATCACTTTGGGATATTCGTTCAAAAAGCTGTTTGGCGCTCCGATTGGCGGACGCGTATATGCAGCCGTACAGAACGTATTCACTATCACCAAATACAAAGGACTTGACCCTGAAGTAGAAAAGGGATTGGATAACAATATTTATCCGCGTCCTCTGACTACATTAATCGGTTTAAGCCTTAATTTCTAAACCTACTAAAAATACCAATTATGAAATTCAGATATATAAAATCAATCCTATCGGCTGCCTCACTATTACTGGCAGTCAGCGTGACTTCATGTATCGGTGACCTGGATGCGACTCCTATCGACCCGAATATAGTGATGACATTCGACCAGGCAAGCGTTTTTAACAAGATATATGGAACCCTCGGACTGACAGGTCAGAAAGGCCCCGACGGAAGCGGTGACTTGGACGACATCGACGAAGGTACTTCCTCTTTCTACCGTATGACTTGGTGTGCCAACCAATTGATGACAGATGAAGCGATTGTCAATTCATGGAACGATGCCGGTGTCGCTACTATTGCCGATTGCAGTTGGAGTTCTTCCAATGAAATCGTGACAGGACTCTATTACCGTCTGACATTTGACATCACATTGTGCAACTACTTCCTGGAACAAACGGAAGGACTGACAGATGATGAAACGACACGCCAACGTGCAGAAGTACGTTTTATCCGTGCTTTGAACAACTACTACCTGATGGATATGTTCGGCAATCCGCCGTATTGCGATAAAGTATCGACAGAGAAGCCTCAGCAAATACAACGTGCGGATCTCTTCGCGAAGATTGAAGAAGAGTTGAAAGAAATCGGTGACGACGCCACCGCCACACTGGCACAGCCGCTTCAAACGACTTACGGCCGTGTAGACCGTGTTGCCGCCTGGTTATTGCTGGCACGTATGTATCTCAACGCAGAAGTCTATACCGGCACGCCTCAATGGGGAAAAGCCAAGGAATATGCCCAGAAGGTGATTGGCTCCGGCTATAAGCTGGCTCCTGTCTACAAACACCTGTTCATGGCAGATAATGATGGCAGCAATGTCAACAAGGCAAGACAGGAAGTGATACTTCCCATTTTGCAGGATGGTGTGAGAACCAAGAGTTGGGGTGGTTCGCTGTTCTTGATTGCAGGTACGCACAAAAGTGACACAGGCATGAATCCCTGGGGAAGCAAACAAGGATGGGGTGGTCCGCATTGTCGTCAGGCAATGGTAGCCAAATTCTTCCCGAACGTAAATGATGCTCCTTCCGTATTGGAAGACCAGATGGTAGTGGCAGCAAAAGATGACCGTGCCTTGATGTGCGGAGTGCAGAGAAGTACGTCGACAGGAGACAATATGAGCTTTACGGACGGATTCGCATGTGCCAAATTCTCGAACATCCGTGCAGACAACGGACTGACAAGCGATACGGATAATCCTGATATGGATATACCTCTTCTTCGTATGGCAGAAGCTTATCTGATTGTAGCAGAAGCCAGTATCCGTGCCAACAATGGTGTTTCTACTCAGGAGACCATAGACGCTATGCATGAAATCCGTAAGCGTGCGAACGCCGCCGAATCTGCTTCATATACATTGACGGACATCCGTGACGAATGGGCGCGTGAGTTCTGGTTTGAAGGTCGCCGCCGCATTGACTTGATTCGTTTCGGCGATTTCGGCGGACACACCGACTATAACTGGGATTGGAAAGGTGGAGAAAAACAAGGTACTGAAATAAAAGAGTTCCGCAACATTTATCCTATTCCTGCCAATGATATCAATGCGAATACGAATCTGGAGCAAAACCCGGAATATTAAACCAGACCGAAGTTATACTTTTAAATAAACAGAGTAATATGAAAAAAATAAATATATTGACGTCCATACTAGTAGCGACAGCCCTGCTAACCGCCTGCGAGGATGACAGGGACTCAAATCCTACCATACAGGAACCTACAACTTTTGTATTGAACACCCCTGCCAATGCAACGTACAACGTCTATGACCTAAATCAATCCAAGAATATCGAGTTGACTTGTACGCAACCGGACTACGGCTATCCTGCCGTAGTGACTTACACCGTGCAAGCGGATTTAACAGACAAATGGACTGATGAAACGGAAACGGCAGACGCCTCTTATCTGACACTACCTTCCATATCTACATCAGCCAAAGTGGATGCCAACACACAGGAATTGAATAAGGCAATCGTAAAACTTGCCGGCTGGACATCGGAGAATGATTATGACGGCGAACCGATGAGTGTATTTGTACGTTTGTACGCACATATCGGAGATAAAGGGTATCCTATACATTCCAATTCGATAGAATTGAAAGTTATACCTTATTATATGGATATATCTGATGCCGTTCCTGCCACTTATTATTTACTGGGCGATTTCATCGGTGAAGTTCCCTGGGGAAATCCGACAATGGCAGCAGGTACCGCTTATTTCTCGATGTCACTGGTAAAAGGATATGCGTATGATGCCAATACTGGTAAAGGAGAATTTACCTACACAGGATATATCCCAGCAGATAAAGGATTTAAGGTAGTGGCTACTCCCGGTGCATGGGACGACCAATGGGGAAATGCTGACAGCGAAGGATTCACCAATTTGGTAAATGACAAGAACTCTCAAAATATTAAAGTGAATGCGGCCGGCTGGTACACACTTCATCTCAATACGCTTGAAAATAAACTGACAATGAAAGCTACTACTTTTGAAACTCAACCGACAGAATATGATGCCGTCACATTGATTTATGGTTCGGAATCTGTAAACATGACCAAAGTTACCATGGAGCATTCACATGTATGGTATGCCGACATAACAATCGCGGCAAGCTGCAAAGCCAAATTTACTTCCGGCGACAAGACTTGGGGTGGAGAGGTATTCCCGTTTGGCTCATTTGTTGATGGAGCTACCATCAGTTGCAAACCGGGTGATTATACCGTACTGTTCAACGAACTGGACGAGTGCTATTACTTCAAAGCAAAATAGATTAATCTTAAATGCAGATAGATATGAAAAAATTATCAATATATATAACCGTGTTACTGGCTGCCGCACTAACAGCCTGCAACGAAGATTTTAATGAAGGGGTAGCTTCCCCACAGTCTTACGGACAGGAAGAAGCTGCCGGCAAAATAACTTTTACAGCTACAGGTGTAGCCCCGATTAATATTGGAAATGTCGAGGAAGAATCCGTAGCGGTTGCCGTATTTACAGCTCCTGCCGTTGAAGAAGAAGCCACTTTATCCTATAAAATGAAGTTAGATAATAAAGTGACTTTAACTGTAGACGACAAAGGATACGTAGCAACGGAAGATTTGCAGAATGCAGTGGCGCAAATATATGGTATCCGTCCGGTAGAACGTACCATGAATGCAGTATTAACGTCATACGTGGCTGTCGGAAAGACAGTATATGCGGCACCGGCTGAAAGCTATGAGTTGAAAGTTACTCCGGAAGCACCGGTTATTGAAAGCGCTTATTATATTAATGGCTCTCTGACTTGGGAACAGAATGTAGCATTTGTTAATACAAGTGGTGATCCTTATACCAATTCAGTCTTTACAACAACAGTTCCTGCTCTGGTTACAGATAACACCGGTGCAAAAGATGCCTATTTCCTGATTAAATCCAACTCAGGCAAATCACTTGGTGCGGTTGATGCTGACAACGATGCTCCAGAAGGTAATCTCATTTTATCAGAAACAGCAAATCCTATCAAAATATCCGGTGGTGATTATAAATCAGTTAGAATCTCTATCAACATGATGGAAGGCACTTACAAGATTGAGAAAACAATGGATGCACCTCATTTATGGATACCAGGAAATCATCAGGAATGGAAGCCTTCACAAGCACCGACTTTATATAAGCCAGAAGGAAACAATGCTTATTGGGGAATGTCGGAATTGAACGGTGGCTTTAAGTTTACCGCACAGCCCTATTGGCCGGATAGTTCGAATGGCGGACTTGATTATGGATATGACTATTTTACCTCGAAAGAAGGTATGACAAATGATGGTGGAAACTTATCTTTACCACAGGGTATTTATTACATTGTAGTCAATTTGGACGACAAGTACGTCTCTGCAACAGAAATAACATCTATGGATATTATAGGTACAGCCACAGGAGGATGGGAAAACGGCAAAGAATTAACTTATGATGCAACAGAAAAATGCTGGACTGCAAAGACTGAAATGGCAGTGGGTGAATTTAAACTCCGCGTCAATTCCAGTTGGGACTCCGGTGTTAGTTTCGGGGGAACATTAGATACACCCAGTCCTTTTGCTGGAGATAATATTTCAATGGACGCAACCGGTAACTATACCATCAAATTCTATCTGAACGGTAGACTAGTCCTCATCAAAGAATAATAAATGGAAAATACATTATGAAAAAAGATATAAAACATATATTCTGGATGCTGCTCTGTCTATTCACGATAGTAGCATGTTCCGACGAAAACCATGAGATGTTAATCACCGGTCCGGAAATCCCCGAACTGGATCACGAGCCGTCTATCGAAGAATTGGTAGAAGGAATCAATAATTACCCCACTAAATTCAAGGGCGACAAGCAAGGTAAAATCTGGTATAAAGCAGCAGCCGGCGACGACTTGTACGGCTATGAAGGTGATGTATATGTTCACATCGGTATCAATGACTGGATGTATGTTCCTACGGAATGGGGGGTAAATGAAGATAAATACAAGGCAGAGAAAGTGGCGGATAATATTTGGTGCTTTACACTTGCCCCGACAGTACGCGAATGGTTTGGCGCGGAAAATGCAGCAAACATTCAAAATGTCTGCATCCTCTTCCGCAATGATGAAGCGTTGACTGACGAAAAGAAAACCAGCGACTTTTTTATCACAGTAACAGGAGACAAGACTTTCACACCGGCTCCGGTAGAGATAGCTGCCTGCCCGGTAGAAGAAGCGGGTATCCATCCATCGGCTGACGGAACGTCTGTGACTTTCGCACTATACGATTTGGATACGGATAACAATTACAAGGATTATGCTTGTCTCATTGGCGACTTCAATGATTGGGAACTTAGTACTGAATATCAGATGAAGCGTGATAACGACAAACACTTCTGGTGGTACACCGTTACGGGCATCGACCCCGCCAAAGAGTATGGTTTCCAATATTACATGGGGAGTGAAAAAGACGGCAATGTTCGTATTGGCGACCCCTATTGTGAAAAAGTGCTGGATGGCTCGAACGATAAATATCTTGTAGAACAAGGAGTTTATCCGGCTAGTGCCATACAGTATCCGAATGGAAAGACGACAGGCATTGTCTCCGTATTCCAAACAAAACCGGCATCCTACAATTGGCAAGTATCCGATTTCAAGATTGATAATCCTGACAATATGGTAATCTATGAGTTACTGTTCCGTGACTTCACACAAACGGGTTCCGAACTTGCTACAGGTACAATCAAAGAGGCTACTAAACATTTGGACTACATCAAGAGTCTGGGAGTGAATGCAATTGAACTGATGCCTATACAAGAATTCGACGGGAATAATAGCTGGGGATACAATCCATGTTATTATTTTGCAATGGACAAAGCATATGGAACGAAAGAGGAATATAAGCAATTCATTGATGAATGTCATAAACAAGGCATTGCAGTATTACTGGATGTAGTCTACAACCATGCTACTGGCAGTCATCCATTTGCTAAACTTTATTGGAATTCGAAAGAAAGCAAGACAGCCAAGAATAATCCGTGGTTCAATGTCGATGCTCCGCATCCATTCAGCGTATTCCATGACTTCAATCACGAATCGCCGCTTGTACGTGAATTTGTAAAACGTAACTTGAAGTTCTTGTTGGAAGAGTATAAGTTTGACGGTTTCCGTTTTGACTTAACCAAAGGATTTACTCAAAACAAGAGCAATGAATCAACGGCAAGTAACAAAGATGACTCCCGTATTGTTATCTTGAAAGATTACTATAAAACAGTGAATACGACCAATCCTAATGCAGTGATGATTCTCGAACACTTCTGCAATTTGGATGAAGAGTCAGAATTGGCTAAAGCAGGGATGAAACTATGGCATAATATGAATGAAAGCTATTGCCAATCCGGAATGGGAGAATCAAGCAATTCTGATTTTTCATACATGCGAAATAGCGGAATGCCTGCCGAAGGATGGGTTAATTTCATGGAAAGCCATGATGAAGAAAGAGTTGCATACAAGCAAACAGCTTTTGGCAATCTTCAAAATGCAGGTCTTGATATCCGCATGAAACAACTGGGAACAAATGCAGCCTTCTTCCTGACCGTTCCAGGACCGAAAATGATTTGGCAGTTTGGCGAACTAGGATATGATTATTCCATAATGTATAAGTACGATGGAACAATGGGAACTGAAAAGAATACTGATGCCAAGCCTGTGAAATGGGATTATCTTACTGACCAATATCGGAAAGGATTATACGACACTTATAGCACTTTGCTGAAATTACGCAATGATAATCCGGACTTATTCAGCGACAACGCATTCAAAGACTGGAAAGTAGGTGTTTCCGATTGGGACAAAGGTCGTTATCTAAGATTGGAATCCACTACAAAGAAACTGGTTGTAGTAGGCAATTTCAAGAATGAACAGATTAATACAGGTGTGTACTTTGGTAACACGGGAGATTGGTATGAATTGAATGGTGAAACATTGAATGTGACTAACAGTTCTGAACAGCCTGTTGTTATACCTGCTAATAGCTTCAAGTTATACACCAACTTTCCAGTAAACAATTGATTGAACGGTTGTAATCAGAGTTATCATAGAAAACAACCCATAATAATGTAATAAATCCCTGTTCCACAATGCTGGAGCAGGGATTTATTGCTTTAATTATTTCTTATCGGTAGAGATTTTTCTCTTCAAGCATGAGCTCTTTTTCAATCCTTTTAAGCGAGCTAGTTGTTTCATGCCTTGAAACTGTTTGTTTCTCACCGAGAAACGAAGTGTTTCACACCGGGAAACCATTCGTTTCACACCGGGAAACTTTTTGTTTCAAACCGGGATGAAACTATCCGCCTCAAACCTGCGTCTCTCCTTCTATATATTCTTCAAGAAAAAGGTTCTCGCCGTCGAATACGGCATAAGAAAAGAAATTAATCCAGTCTCCAAGTATCAGCACACGTGAAGTGACACTTAGCATCAAATCAAGTTCAATGTGGCGATGTCCGTAAATAAAGAAGTTTATATTGGGATGACTTTTCAAATACTCTTTTGTATATAGTACCAGATGCTCCTGATTTTCCCCCATATAATCCGGTTCCTTTCCGTCAGTCCGTTTCTGCCTGCTGCGTTTCGCCCATGATAAACCAAGTTCCACGCTCCATCGGGGATGAATAGCGGAAAACAATGTTTGTAATGTTTTGCTGTGAAACATGGAACGAAGCAGTTTGAACTTCTTGTCCGGGTCGCCCAGCCCGTCACCATGAGCAAGATAGAACTCTTTTCCGTATATTTCGGTAGTCAGCGGTTCACGGTGCATAATGACACCACATTCTTTGGTGAGATAATCCCCACACCATATATCATGGTTGCCAATAAAGAAATGCACTTCCACTCCCATATCCGTCAGTTCGGAGATTTTTCCCAAGAAACGGGTATATCCTTTGGGGACGACCAGCCGGAATTCATACCAGAAATCAAACATATCTCCCAACAGATAAACAGCAGAAGCCTTGTGCTTTATACTATCAAGGAAGTTCAGATCGGAAGAGCGTCGTGTAGGGAAAGA
>OIEL01001478.1_pt1 | contig 11465 bp, 7 predicted proteins | sample 1581731 | NCBI WGS metagenome assembly OIEL01 (sample SAMN01760977, study PRJEB22395) | human gut metagenome | reverse complement strand
CTTCCCAGTGCGTACAGCTCTTGACGCAGGGCGAGCGCCCGCAGGTCGCTTATGCAAAAGTGATCGCCGTTAAGGGCGACCTTTCCGAAGAGGAAATGGACAAGATTAAGAACTATATCGTGAACCCGGTCGAATCCCGTTTGGCATCGATGGAAAAGCCGGAGACGCTTGACATGAAGATCGATGTGCCGGCAGACGTTAAGCGCGTCACGGGCATGATCTCCTGGAGCGACGAGGAGCTTAGAAAATATTACGGCACCATGGGCTTTGCCATGACGTTTGAAGACCTCGCGTTCTGCCGCGATTATTTCCGCGACGAAGAGCACCGTGACCCGAGCGTGACGGAGCTGCGCGTGATTGATACCTACTGGAGCGACCACTGCCGCCACACCACATTCCTTACGCGTCTCAACAACATCGAGATCGAAAAGGGCAAGCTGAGCGGCGCCATCGAAAAGGCACTCGGCGAGTATTTTGCAGCCCGCGAAGAGCTGTATAAGGGCAAGGACAAGCCCGTTTCTCTCATGGACATGGCGGTCATCGGCGCGAAATACCTCAAAAAGCACGGCATGGTAGACGATCTGGACGAAAGCGACGAGATCAACGCCTGTTCCATTGAAGTGCCGGTCACGATCGACGGTAAGACCGAGCAGTGGCTCGTGCAGTTCAAGAATGAGACCCACAACCACCCGACGGAGATTGAGCCGTTCGGCGGCGCGGCAACATGCCTTGGCGGCGCGATCCGCGACCCGCTCTCCGGCAGAGCGTATGTTTATCAGGCGATGCGCGTTACCGGCAGCGGCGACCCGACTGTTCCGTTTAAGGATACGATGAAGGGTAAGCTGCCCACAAGAAAGATTACCACCGGCGCTGCGGCGGGCTATTCCTCCTACGGCAACCAGATCGGCCTTGCTACCGGTCAGGTGGACGAGATCTACCACCCCGGCTATGTGGCAAAGCGCATGGAGATCGGCGCTGTTGTGGGCGCTACCCCTGCCTCCCACGTCCGCCGCGAGTGCCCCGCTCCCGGCGATGTGATCGTGCTGCTGGGTGGCCGCACCGGCCGTGACGGCATTGGCGGCGCTACCGGCTCCAGCAAGGCCCACAAGCTGACCAGCCTGGAAACCTGCGGTGCCGAGGTGCAGAAGGGCAACGCCCCCATTGAGCGTAAGCTGCAGCGCCTGTTCCGCCGCGAGGACGCCTGCTGCATGATCAAGCGCTGCAACGACTTTGGCGCAGGCGGCGTTTCCGTTGCCATCGGCGAGCTGGCCGACGGCCTGAACATTGACCTGAACAAAGTTACCAAGAAGTACGAGGGCCTGGACGGCACCGAGCTGGCTATCAGCGAAAGCCAGGAGCGCATGGCTGTTGCCGTTGCCGCTGAGGATGCCGAAAAGTTCATTGCCCTTGCCAATGAGGAAAACCTGGAAGCCACCGTGGTTGCTACCGTTACCGAGGAAAAGCGGATGCGCGAGAACTGGAACGGCGTTGCCATCGTGGACCTTTCCCGCGAGTTCCTGAACTCCAACGGTGCCGAGCGCCATGCCGATGTGCATGTTCTGCCCGGCACGGTATGGCAGCCCCAGTGGGCCGGTTCCACCTTTGCCGAAAAGCTGGAAAACCTGGTTGGCGACCTGAACGTTTGCAGCCAGAAAGGTCTGGGCGAGCGGTTTGACTCCACCATCGGCGCTTCCACCGTGCTGATGCCTTACGGCGGTAAATACCAGCTGACCCCCACCATGGCCATGGCTGCCAAACTGCCGGTGGATGGCGAAACCACCACCTGCTCCGGCATGGCCTGGGGCTTTAACCCCTATCTGACTGAAGCGGACCCCTACCGCGGCGCTTACATGGCCGTTGTGGAAAGCGTGACCAAACTGGTTTGCGCCGGTTTCCGCCACAAGGATATGTACCTGACTTTCCAGGAATATTTTGAGCACCTGAACACTGCCCCCGAACGCTGGGGCAAGCCGCTGGCCGCCCTGCTTGGCGCGCTGGATGCCCAGATGGGCCTTGGCATTGCTTCCATCGGCGGCAAGGACAGTATGTCCGGCAGCTTTGAAGGCCTGGATGTTCCCCCCACGCTGGTCAGCTTTGCCACCGCCATTGGCAACACCGCCAACGTCATGAGCCCTGAGTTCAAGAAAGCCAACAGCTCTGTTGTCATCCTGAAGCCGCAGTACAAGGACGGCATGCCGGAGATCGGCAGCCTGCTTTCCATCTACAAGATCGTGGAGCAGATGATCGACGAAGGCAAGGTGCTGGCCGCAGCAACGCCGGGTTACGGCGGCGTTGCCGAAGCACTGTTCAAGATGTGCGTCGGCAACCACGTGGGCCTGTCCCTGAGCCGCGATATCAACCTGGACGACCTGTTCAAGCCCTGCTATGGCGCAGTTATTCTGGAGCTTCTGGATGCTTCTGCCGGTGAATTCCTCGGTTCCACCACCGTGGATTACGTCATCAACGTCAACGGCGAAAACATCGACCTGCAGCACCTGCAGGATGTATGGGAAGCAAAGCTGCAGCCTGTCTTCCCCTACCTCAAGGCTGGCGAGGAAGTTAAATCCCTGGAATACAAGGTCAACTGCTTCCAGCGCGTTGCCCCGGCTGTGCGCCTGGCCACCCCGCGCGTTATCATCCCTGTGTTCCCCGGCACCAACTGCGAATACGACACTGCACGCGCATTCCGCCGCGCCGGTGGCGACCCGCACATTCTGGTGTTGAAGAACCTGACCCCCGCCGATGTTGCCGCCAGCTGCGAAGCCCTGGTGAAAGAGCTTGACCAGAGCCAGATTCTGATGCTGCCGGGCGGTTTTTCCGGCGGCGATGAGCCGGACGGCTCCGCCAAGTTCATTGCGGCGTTCTTCCGTAACCCCGCTGTGGCCGATGCCGTCAACCGCCTGCTGAACCAGCGTGACGGCCTGGCACTCGGCATCTGCAACGGCTTCCAGGCATTGATTAAGCTGGGCCTTGTGCCTTATGGCGAGATCCGCCCGATTACCGAGAACGACCCGACCCTAACCTTTAACACCATCCACCGCCACCAGAGCATGCTGGTGCGCACCCGCGTAGCTTCCAACAAGAGCCCCTGGCTGAGCGAATGCAATGTGGATGATGAACACCTGATCGCCATCAGCCACGGCGAAGGCCGCTTTGTCTGCAATAACGGCCTGCTGCAGCAGCTGATCAACAACGGCCAGGTTGCCACCCAGTATGTTGACCTGAACTGCGTGCCCACCATGGATATGCGCTACAACCCCAACGGGTCTGTGCTGGCCATTGAGGGCATTACCAGCCCGGACGGCCGCGTGTTCGGCAAGATGGGCCATTCTGAGCGCAGCGGCGACAGCCTGTACAAAAACGTTACCGGCGACAAGTACCAGCCGATTTTTGAAGGCGGCGTGAACTACTTCAAACTGTAAGACATGCTGTAAGAAAGGAAACCCGACCAATGGCACATGATCGTTATATTTCTCCGTTTTCCACCCGTTATGCTTCCGATGAGATGCAGTATACTTTCTCGGACGATAACAAGTTCCGCACCTGGCGCAGGCTGTGGATTGCGCTGGCCAAGGCTGAGCAGAAGCAGGGCCTGGACATTACCGATGAACAGATTGCCGAGCTGGAAGCCCACAAGGATGACATCAATTACGAGGAAGCCATTGCCCGCGAAAAGCTGGTGCGCCACGATGTCATGAGCCATGTTTACGCTTACGGCCTGCAGTGCCCCAAGGCAAAGGGTATCATCCACCTGGGTGCTACCAGCTGCTATGTTGGCGATAACACCGATGTTATCATCATGCGCGAAGGCCTGCAGCTGGTGCGCAAAAAGCTGATCGGCGTGCTGGCCAACCTGGCCGATTTTGCCGAGCAGTACAAGGATATGCCCTGCCTGGCTTACACCCACTGCCAGCCCGCCCAGCTGACCACCGTTGGCAAGCGCGCTGCCCTGTGGATGAACGAGTTCTACATGGACCTGCAGGAGATTGACCACCAGATCAGCCAGCTGGCCCTGCGCGGCGTTAAGGGTACCACCGGCACCCAGGCCAGCTTTATTGAGCTGTTCAACGGCGATTCTGCCAAGGTCAAGGCAGTGGAAGCCGATGTGTGCGCCCAGATGGGCTTTGACAAGGTTGTGCCCGTCTGCGGCCAGACCTACAGCCGCAAGGTGGACTACAATGTGCTTTCCGCCATTGCCGGTCTTGCCCAGAGCGCCATGAAGATGGCCACCGACATCCGCCTGCTGGCCAACTTTAAGGAGATGGAGGAGCCGTTTGAAAAGAACCAGATCGGTTCTTCCGCCATGCCGTACAAGCGCAACCCCATGCGCTGCGAACGCATCTGCGCGCTTTCCCGCTACCTGATGGTGGATGTGCTGAACCCCGCCATCACCGCCGGCACCCAGTGGTTTGAGCGCACGCTGGACGATTCCGCCAACAAGCGCATCGCCATGGCTGAGGGCTTTTTGGCCGCTGATGCCATCCTGAACATTCTGCTGAATGTTTCGGACGGGCTGGTGGTTTACCCCAAGGTTGTCCGCAGCCGCGTGATGGCTGAGCTGCCGTTCATGGCCAGCGAGAACATCATGATGAAAGCCGTCAAGAAAGGCGGCGACCGCCAGGAGCTGCACGAGCGCCTGCGCGAGCACGCCGTGGCCGCTGCCGCTGTGGTCAAGCAGGAGGGCAAGCCCAATGATATGATTGCCCGCGTGGAAGCTGACCCTGCATTCGGTCTGACCCGCGAGGAGATCGAGGCCGAGCTGAGCCCCGAAGATTTCACCGGCCGCGCCCCGCAGCAGGTGGAAGAGTTCCTGGCCGAAGTTATCCGTCCCGTGCTGGACGCCAACAAAGAGGATCTTGGCCAGCATGTGGAGCTGAATGTTTGATTTATTTGGGCTTGAGGAATTATAAGATTACGATAGCATCATGATTGGATGAATAAGCGAAAGGCTGCTTCTTCGGTTGAAGGAGCAGCCTTTTTGAGTTTTAGGGGGATTATATTCCATCATACATCTAATTTATGGTTTTCGGAACGATCAAGACCGTTCCCTACAGAGCGCGTTTTATAACGCGCAATCATCATTTACCATACATCCCACCCGTAGGGGCGCACATTGTGCGCCAGCGGTCGTTTGCCATATGTGGGGGTAAATGATTGGCCACAGCCCGTTCACGGGACGATGACGAGCATCGTCCCGTACAAATTATTTGCGGCGTTTGCCGCAACCGGCAAGGTTTCTCCACGGCGGGATGAGGGCATCCGCCCTACCGCACCGTAAATGATGGCTTTACTATCCCGCTTCAAATCTCCCCCGCCGCCACATCGTCGGATTCTATGCATTGGGCAAGAGCGGTCTCATAGGGGATATCCCGCTGGATCATGATCACATTATAGGTGGCAAAATTGTAGCCGTTTGCTTTGCAGGCGGCTTTTATTTTTTGCAGGGCGGGCTGCAAATCTGCCTGCTGGGGCTGCGATGTGGTTTCAATCGTGACCGCCAGCTTGGCCGGTACATGCTGCAGAATCTCCTTTTCAAACGGGGCGTCCAATGGCAGCCACTGCTGGTATTCCATGCCCAGATCAGAGATATTTTTCCCTGATTCATACGGCAGAATGACCATCACGCATTGCTGCGCTTCATCGTATGGAATGTCATATTCCGGCAGGGCATCGACCAGGGCCGGTGCCAGGTCAGCCCGCGCTTCCTCGTTCATGCGCCATGCAGTGTTGAGCCGGGCATCCACATACTGGGTGTGGTCAACGGTAGGGGTATCGCTGGTAAAGAGCCAGAAACTCGTTTCCACATAGAACCGGGTATCCCGGCTTTGCTGGGATTGTACGCTTACTGTATAGCAGAATCCCCGCATCGAACCTGCGTTTTCTGCCGTAAAAGTCTGGTCCGGGTAAAGTTTTTCCGCAAACTGTATGGCCCGGTGCATGGCCCAGCGCTCGCTGATGGGGTCGCCGTTGATGCAGTCAAAGGCCAGCAGCACCAAAGCAATCAGCACCGCCGCCAGAATGCCTGCCATCTTCCGCTTACTTTTCACTTTCATGTTTTTTCTCTCCTTTCCCGCTGGCATAGTTCAGCAGCCAGCCAATCAGGCAGCCAACGCCGCACAGCCCCAGCATAAAAACGCTGTACACAATTAGGGTGACCGGGTACTCCATCAGGGTGGCCCCATACTGCCAATAACGCACGAAGGTCCGCAGCAGCGCGCAAAGGGCAATGCCCTCCCCCACTGCCATCAGCAGCTTCCACATCTGGGGGTCCTGATACACGGCCGCAGCACACACAAACGGGAAAATCAGGATGATCCAGTTGGAATGTTCGCCGTAACTTGTCAGCACCCCAAAGCCCATGCCCAGCGCTGCAAACATCAGCAGGCCGGTATTGTATTTGTGGCGGATCTTTTGCAGCAGGCGGGCATCATCGGGTGCGGGCAGGCTTTGTGGCAGGGCCTGCCCGCCGCCCGCCTGCCACAGGGTGCGGCATTCCGGGCAGGTTTGCAGGTGGGCTTTTACCAGCGCTTCACTTTCCGGGCTGGCAACGCCATCCTGCACCAGCGGGATCAAATCCCGGCAGACCGCGCAGGGAATTTCGGTTTCTGCTTTTCCCTGTTCTGCTTGCCGGTTTGTTTCTTTTTCTTGCGTCATTCGTCGTATCCCTCCTTTTGCAGGGTTGCTTTCAGCCAGGCGCGGGTACGGTGCTCCACCACCCGCGCGGATGCTTCGGTTATTTGCAGTTTTTGGGCAATTTCCTGGTACGAATACCCCTGCGCCCGCAGGTATACCACGCTGCGGGTGCGCTCGTCCTTTTGTTGCAGCAAAGCCTGCACGCGGCGCAGCTTTTGGCGGGCGGCGGTGGTTTCGGTCAGGGCATCATCGGTTATGTAGCGTTCCATCAAATCGTCCAGGCTGACGGACTGGTGCCGCCTGCGCAGGCTTTCCAGCCAGATATTGCGTGCAATGCCAAACAGCCAGGTTTTTACCTCGCACTCTCCACGGAAAGTGGGCAGCCGCTTGATGACCCGCACAAAGGTTTCGCTCAACAGGTCTTCCGCCTGCACAGGGTCGTGGGTCAAAAAGCAGAGGTAGCGGTACAGATCCATCCGGTAGCGCCGGTACAGTTCCTCCAGCTCCGGCAGTTTCATGCTTTGGCCCACCTCCTTTCGCTTTGTTCAGGCGCCTTACATGATATTGGTGGCCGCGGCCGCTGTTTTGTTACAGGCAGCGATAAAAAAAGTCCTGCCGCACCGCTTGGAAACGGCATCGGCAGGATCGGTTGTTCTTTTATTCCTGGCTTTGGGTGTCATCCTGGGGCGCATCGGCAGTCAGGTCTGCACCATCTGCCGCTGCATCGGCGGCAGCATCCGTGGTATCCTCTGCCGGGGGTTCCGGGGTCGGCTCCGGGGTGGCCACAGAGTTTTCCGCCGGCAAAAAGCGAGACTGAATGGTGCCGTCCGTCTGCTGGTCCGAAACATCCAGCGTACCGCGGTCACTGCTTGCCAGGCCATCGCCACCGGTATCCAGAATGATATAGGCGGCAAACCGGATCTTGTAATCCAGATTGTTTGCCGTGCCCAGCTGGACCGACACACGGCCCTGATACAAAAAGCTCAGCTCGGTCATGTTCTGCATGGTCAGCACCGTGGTGCCATCCAGCAGGCCATACTGGTCCAGTTCGCCCAGCAGTTCGTTCAGCACCTCGTTGGGGGTCTCCTGTGCCGTATCGGCTTCGTCTGCATTTTCCGGCGTTGCGGTGCCGCTTGGCATGGCCGTTGCCAGGGCGGTCGGCTCGCTGGGGGCATCCAGTGTCAGGAAGCTGCCCGGCGTGGTGGCCGCGCCCTCTGGCAGCAGGGCATCCAGCTGCACCAGATTATCCGGCTCTGCCGGCTCCACACGCAGCACTTTCAGCTGTTCGCTCAGCACCAGCCAGCTGCCGGAATACTCCATCTTAAAGCGTTCCACCGCAGGCTGCACCCGGATGATCACGGTGCCGGGGGCCTGGCGGGTGACGACTGCCACATCCAGGTACGGCATCTGCGCCAACAGCTGGTCAGATTTTTCTCTGGTGGAAAAACCGTACAGGTTATCCCCCACCTGAATGCCGGTTGCATCGATCAGCTGTTGTTCGGTATAAATGCCGGTATTGGCGGGGGTGGTGCGGTCCGCATTTTCCACCCGGAAATCCGTCACCTTGAACAACAGGTTGATGGAAAGCACAATGCCGACCACCAGCACTGCCAAAACACACAGCACCCCGATGATGGCCTTGCGGCGGCGGATTCGCAGCTGTTCCGCGCGGGTAACGCGGCGCTGCACCTGTGGCGCGCTGGAACGGTACCCCGGCTTTTGGGGGTTCTGTTGGGGGCGGGGGCGCTTTTGCTGCTGTTTGGGCGGCTGGCGTTCGGGCTGTTTTGCGGGACGCTGGCCGCTGCCCTTTGGCCGCTGCTGGCTGCCCGCCGGGCGGCTGCTGCGCTGCGGCGGGGCGCTTTTGGTGTTGCGATGGCTGGGCTGACCCTTGCGGGGAGGTACACTTTTTTTCTGGTTTCGGCTGCGCTGATTGCGGTCCATGGGGTGTACCTCCTTTCTGTGTTTCAGCTTTTATTTGCTGCCGGTTTGTTCCGGCAGGTTACTTTCCGTTCACCAGTTCCAGCAGCTTTGCGGTGATCAGTTCCAGGCTCTTGGGGTTGCCCAGGGTCTTGGCGGCGGTGCCCATGGCCGTCAGTTTGCCGGGCTCTGCCAACAGGGCATGCACGGTTTCGATCAGCTTGACACCGGTCAGGTCTTTTTCTTCAATCACAATGGCGGCACCGGCGTTTTGCAGCTCCAGTGCATTGTAATACTGGTGGTTTTCGGCCACATTGGGGCTAGGGATCAGGATGGACGCGCGGCCCATGGCTTCCAGCTCCGCCAGCGTCAGCGCACCGGAGCGGGAAATAACAAGGTCCGCCGCGGCCAGCAGATCCGGCATATTATCAATGTATTCTTTTACCACAAGGTTGGCACCGGGGGCAAAGTGGTTCTTGGCTTCCAGGTCCTCAAACAGCTTTACGCCGCGGCTGCCGGTGGCGTGCAGGTGCAGCACCGGCTTGTGCTCGTGCTGCTCCCATGCGCACAGGTCTGCCACCACCTCGTTGACCCGGCGTGCGCCCAAGCTGCCGCCGAAGGACAGGATGACGGTGCGGTCGCCCGCACCCAGCTGTACACGGATGGCCTCTCGATTCGCGGCCTGTACAAACACCTCCGGCCGCACGGGATTGCCTACCACAAGGGTCTTGTCCGGTGCGCCCAGCTTTTCCACAGCGGCGGGCACAGCGGCAAACACGATATCCACATCCGGGGCTAGCAGCTTGTTGGTCACACCGGGAAAAGCGTTCTGCTCGTGCAAAGCGGTGTGGATGCCCATTTTGGCGGCGCAGCGCACCACCGGGCCGGACACATAGCCGCCGCAGCCGATGACAAGATCCGGCTTTACCTCTTTCATCATGGCCTTGGCCTTGGGGCCGGAGAGAGCCAGATTCCACAGGGTAATGATATTGCGCTTGATGTTGTGCAGGCTGAGCTTGCGCTGAAAACCGGTGATCTCGATGTGGTGGAAGGGGTAGCCCGCCTGTGTGACCAAACGGTACTCCATGCCCTCCTTACGGCCTGCAAAGTGGATCTCGGCGGTAGGGTCAGCCTTTTTCAGAGCACCGGCAATGGCCAGTGCAGGGTTGATATGTCCGGCGGTGCCGCCGGCTGCGATGAGAACACGCATGGTGATTCCTCCTTATAAACGCCCAGCCTGCGGCCGGGCGGGCTTGCAGTTTGTTTTACTGTTCTGTACGAGCTGCACGGGCAGAAGCCAAGTCAATGGTCTTGCGGGCAAGCTCTGCTTCCCGCTCAGCGCGGGCGGCTTCCCGCTGGGCACGCATCTGCTCCCGCTGCTGCGCCACCCGCTCGCCGTTGCGGCCTATGTTCACCATCACGCCCATTTCTGCCAGCAGCAAAATCAGGCTTGTGCCGCCGGAGGAGAAGAAGGGCAGGCTGATGCCGGTGTTGGGCAGGGTGTTGGTGACCACGGCGATATTGCAGAACACCTGCCACGCGATCTGTGCCATGATGCCGATGCCCACCATGGTGCAGTACAGGTTCTCGGCCTTATAGGCGATGAGTAACCCCTGCACGATGAACAGCACGAACAACACGATAATGAGCACTGCGCCGATGAAGCCCAGCTCCTCGCACACCACGCTGAAGATGAAGTCGTTGGTGCTTTCCGGCAGCCAGAGTTGCTTTTCCACGCTGTTGCCCAGCCCCAGCCCCTTCAGCCCGCCGGAGCCGATGGCGTAAAGGCTCTGCACGGTCTGGTCGGTCATCTTGCTCAGATCCTGCGTCCAGCCGTCCAGACGCTTTTGCAGGTAGGGGATGGAGTCCACATGGGAGAGCAGGGTCTCCAGCAGGGCACCCGCCGTGATGGCACCCGCCCATGTCAGCACACCGCCGCTGCCGGACAGCAGCAGGATGGTGCCCACCACCGCCACCGTCAGCACGATGCCGGACATGTGCGGCTCCATCGCCAGCAGGATGACCACCGGTATAAGGGGCAGCACCGGCACCACCAGCTGCTTCCACACCCGCACCCGCAGCCACTCCCGGGGGGTAAGCAGGATGCGGCGCTCCGGGTCCAGCCGCTCCACCTGCGGCGCTTTTGCCGCAAGATGGGAGCTGAACAGAATCATTTCAAACTTTGCCACCTCGGAAGATTGCAGTGTAAGCCCGCCGAAGCGGATCCAGCGGCGGCAGCCGTTCAGAGGGGCCATGGTCAGGGTGACGGCCAGCATGGCCAGCACGATGATGTAGCCCGGCACCACCATCTTGCGCAAAAAGCGGTGATCCATATAACTCATCAGGAACATACAGGCCAGCCCGAGCATCATGCACAGCGCCTGCTGCTTGATGTAGTGGAAGCTGTCGCCCATGCGCAGGTAGCCTGTGGTGTAGCTGGCGCTGAACAGCATCACCAGCCCAAAGATCATAATAACAGCCAGCGTAGCCAGCCAGTCGATCAGCAGCCGGGACCACGGGCCCGGGTCTCGCTGGAACACCGACACCGGCGCTCTGTGTTTTTTGCGGATAGTCGCCATCTGCGCTCCCTTCCCTCTCTGTGCCCGGTCAGCACCAGCGCAGCAGCGCCAGCGCCAGCACATAGCCGACAGCGCTCAGCGCAAAGCTGCACAGGAACACCGTCTCCGGGCTCATTTTATGCTTTTTTACCCAGCAGCGCAAGGGCTTGCCGGTGCGCTTTGCACACAGCAGCTGCGCTGCCAAAAGACCGCCCGCCGCCCAGAAGGGCAGCGCCAGCGGCACAGTCAGGCTGGTCATGTCCAGACTGAGCGGGATGCAGCCGATGGCACCCGCTGCCAGCAGACTGCCGCAGCAGCCCACCCCCAGCCTTGCCGGAGGGAACGCCCACAGCAGCA
>OIEL01001471.1_pt1 | contig 11519 bp, 8 predicted proteins | sample 1581731 | NCBI WGS metagenome assembly OIEL01 (sample SAMN01760977, study PRJEB22395) | human gut metagenome | reverse complement strand
CAGTGACACCACTACTTCCGAACCTTCATTGCTAAACTTAATCGCATTGCTGATCAAATTACGAATCACTGTCTTAATCATGTCAATATCAGCACGAACAGCCACATTCTCTACAGGCACATCTTGTACTATCTTAATATTTTTCAGACTGGCCACCATCGTAAAGATTTCACTTACGCCCTCTACGACTTCCACCATATTAATATCCTGATAAACCACTTTCAGTTTACCAATCTGGCTCTTCGTCCATTTCAGCAGATTATCAAGCAATGAGAATACATCTTCTGTTGTCTGATTAGCCATTGTCAGCAATTCATACATCTCATCACCAATTGTTTCGCTTGGCAGATTCAGAATCAGCATATTCAGCACCATCTTGATAGATCCCATTGGTGAACGCAAGTCATGTGCAATCACAGAATAGAGTTTGTCGCGTCCCATGATCGTCTTACGCAACTCTTCCGTTTGTGCAACAATGATTCTTTTCGCTGCAACCAACGAAATCTGGTGCGTCACACGAATAATCAATTCTTCTTTATTGAATGGCTTTGAAATAAAGTCATTACCACCCACCTGAAATCCTTTTACGATATCCGCCGTACTGTTTAGAGCAGTCAGGAAGATAATGGGAATTTCAGCCATTTCGGGGTCCGCTTTCATTTGTTGAGCTACCTCAAAGCCACTGATATCCGGCATCATTACATCCAGTAATACAAGATCCGGATTTTCCTTCTTCACTTGTTCCAACGCCTGCGTTCCATTACCGGCAGTCACAATTTTGAATTTCTCGTTAGTCAAAAGTACCTTTAATAAAAGGACGTTTGAAATCACATCGTCCACAATAAGGACTTTATATTCAGAAGGATTAATTTCCATATTCATAATTTTCTTTTTTTATGCTTCAGACATTTTTAAAATATTCAATCATACGCTTCAACCCCTCTTCAAGTTCAACAGTAGGCTGCCAGCCCAATTTCTCTTTAGCCAATGTAATATCCGGTTGGCGTTGCTTCGGATCATCATCCGGTAAAGACTTAAATACAATCTTCGAAGATGAACCGGTCATACTAATGATCCTTTCCGCCAATTCCAATACCGGAAATTCATTCGGATTCCCCAGGTTTATAGGACCTGTAAACTCGTCCTCCGTATTCATCATTCTTATCATTCCTTCAATCAAATCATCAATATACTGGAAGCTGCGTGTCTGCTTCCCATCACCATATATTGTTATATCTTCATTATTCAACGCTTGAAGAATAAAATTAGAAACAACCCGTCCGTCATTCGGCAACATTCGCGGACCATACGTATTAAAAATACGGATAATCTTCACACGCACATTGTTCTGACGGTGATAATCCATAAATAATGTTTCTGCGCAACGCTTTCCCTCATCATAGCAAGACCGGTAACCTACCGGATTCACATTTCCCCAATAGCTTTCCGGTTGCGGATGAACGATTGGATCTCCATATACCTCGCTCGTAGAAGCTTGCAGAATCTTGGCATCCAGTCTCATTGCCAATCCCAGCATATTAATAGCTCCCATCACAGATGTTTTGGCAGTTTGAATCGGGTCATGTTGATAATGAATGGGAGATGCCGGACAGGCCAAATTATAGATTTCATCTACTTCAGCCGAATAAGGATAAGTGACATCATGCCTCACCACCTCAAAATGATGATTATCCATCAAGTGAATGATATTATCTTTCGAACCCGTAAAAAAATTATCCAGGCATATCACGTCGTGACCTTCGTTTATAAGCCGAGTACAGAGATGAGAGCCTATAAAACCGGCTCCGCCACTTACCAATATTCTTTTCATTCTAAATATTTCTATTGTTTATTAAAGAGACGCTGTCTCTTCGTTTTGTTTATGGTCACAAATGTAACCGATTTGCTTAAAATAAACAATTTTCGGAGAGGATATTTTAAAAAAAAGCAGATTTAAATAGTTTCAATTTCCGAAACAACTTGCCACTGACAAATGTTTATAATAGAAAAGTATTATTTATTAGAACTATTATGATGACAAATAATCCAAATGCAAACCTCATAGAAGCGATGAAAGAAAAGCTTCCGCTCAAAGGACAACTGGCAGATATGTTAATGGACACGCTATACATAGGAAAAGAGGCAGTATACAGAAGATTGCGCGGTGAAGTACCTTTCACCTTACAAGAGTCGGCTCTTATTTCAAGAAAACTGGGTATATCGCTAGACAAGATTATAGGACTAAGTTTCAAATCGAACGCCATGTTTAATATAAACATTGTAGATTATGACGACCCGTTCGAGAGTTACTACAATATCCTTGAAAAATATGTCTCGCTAATCAATACGATGCCGGATGACCCGAATTCTGTAATGGGAACTTCTGCCAACATTATTCCCCAGACTCTCTATCTGAAACATGAACTTCTGGCAAAATTCCGTTTATTCAAATGGATGTACCAGAATAAATATATCGATTGCAAGAGTTTCGAAGAATTGGATATTCCACCGAAACTGGTCAATATCCAGAAAGACTATGTAGCAATGACACGTCATATCCACTCCATAGACTATATATGGGATAATATGATTTTCCAACACCTTATCAACGATATCCAATACTTCGCCAGCCTCCATCTCATTTCCGACGAAACAAAAGAAGAAATCAAAAAAGAATTATTCTTATTGGCGGATTAACTGGAAGAACTGGCTATCAATGGCAAGACAGCCGATGGCAATCGTGTACGCATCTATGTGTCGAATATCAACTTCGAGGCAACATATAGCTATGTAGACACCAATAACCTGCAAATGAGCCTCATACGTATTTATTCCATCAACTCCATTACCACGATGGACAACGAAATTTTCTGTACCTTGAAAGAATGGATTCAATCTCTGAAAAAGTTCTCCACTTTGATATCCGAAAGCGGTGAAATGCAGCGTATTCAATTCTTCAAGCAACAGCGAGAAATTATTGACGCTCTTTAATTTTATTTTCGCAGATTAGAACTTCAAAAAAAATTAAGTTCCAATAAATGAAAGTAGATAAGAATCTTATCTACTTTTTTTCATTCCCTGTTCCCATCCTACCCACTTGATTCCCAATCAGAAAAAGACCTGTACGCTCATCTCTGTTTTACCACACAAATCTTTCAAACACAAGACGTAATTTTGCATAGAATGTATCACAGAGATTATTAACATTAAAATTAAAGGAACAAACAATGAAAAATGGTATTCTAAACGAATTAATATCTACAATGAGGGAGCGAATTCCTCAAGATATGAATCTGGCCAATACTTTGGCTGACATTTTATGCATGGGAAAGGAAGCTGTCTATCGCAGATTGAGGGGTGAGGTGTCTTTTACAATAGACGAAGTAGCGCTGCTTTCTCAAAAACTCGGTATTTCTATCGACCAGATTGTCGGTAGCCATGTATCTAATAAAGTTACTTTCGACCTGAACTTACTTCATGCCACTAGTGCGCTGGAAAGTTATTACGAAATAATCAACCGTTATCTGCAAATTTTCGACTATGTGAAAACAGATAATACGACGGAGGTGTATACTGCATCCAATTCCCTTCCCTTTACACTTTATTCTTCCTATGAGAATTTGTCTAAATTTCGTCTTTGCCGATGGATGTATCAGAATGGAGATATAAAGACGCCACATTCTTTGGAAGAGATGTCTGTGGATGAACGGATCGTCAATGTGCATAAGAAGCTGAGTGAAAGTATAAGACAGTGTCCAAAAACGTTTTTCATCTGGGACACAAATATCTTTTATTCTTTTGTGAAAGAGATCAAGTACTTTGCCAGTCTGAATCTGATAAGCAAGGACGATGTCATGCATTTGAAGGAAGAGCTTCTTCAGTTACTTGGCGTGGTAGAACATCTGTCCATAAAAGGAGAGTTCAGCGAAAACAAGAAAGTATCTTTCTATCTGTCCAATATCAGTTTCGAAGCCACTTACAGTTATATCGAGAAACATGATTACCAAGTCAGCCTGCTGCGGGTATATTCTATCAATTCGATGGATTCGCAAAGCTCGTATATCTGCCAGATGCAACGCAATTGGATTCAATCGTTGAAGCGCCACTCTATTCTGGTTTCGGAAAGTGGAGAAGCATAGCGTATTGCTTTCTTGCAAAAGCAGTTGGAAGTTATCAATACGTTGTAAACAAAGGGAAACACACTAAACATTGTGGATTCTAGGAATAAAAAGAAAAGGATTTAATAGACGAGCTGTATCAGAATGAAGACAAACAACATTCTGATACAGTTCTTTTAGCTTTTATTCTATTGTGCGCACACAACGATACCAAGCCCAAGTTGTGGACTCTACCGTAGCCCATGCGCCGAATTCACCATTATTATGTCCGACCAGCCAATAGTTGCTATCGCGTGAAGTCAATGTCCAGTGCACAGCACTAATCTTCTCGAATCCGTTCCCTGTCCAAGTAGTCGAGTCACCGAAGCCTTGGTTTTCGATATTGGTAACAGCCCCTCCCATACCGAGTACTAAATACATCTCACGCTGAGTAGGTAGACGCCAGCCACTCCCTTTACTTTCGCATGCCGCTTTTGCTTCCGCCCAAGTTTTACCATTACTACTGGAATTTTCAATCTGAAACTTAGGAGCAACCTTATTCATTGCGACACTTGTATCCGGAGTTTCACCTGAAGCAAATAACACCAAAGGATCTGTTCCTCCACTGGCATCGCGAGAGACAATAGTGCCCCCCGAGGATTCTACCATCAAATAAGGGTACTTCTTTCCGCTATTTGTATTATCCCTTACGCAACGAAAATAATTATTATTACTAACAGGTGCGGAATCCGGATAACCTGCCGACATTTCCATCCCAAAACGTGTTGTAGAGCCTTTAGCCTCATAGTATGATGAAGACCAGTAGTTACCTGTCCAGTTTTGATACCACCCATATATATTCTGACCGTCATGATAATTACTGTTAATCGCATTACCACCCAAAGCATTTTCATAGACAAATGACAGCAACAGTTCACTAGCAGTAGGCAGACGCCAACCATCGCCTATATTCCTACAGATATCCTCCGCATCGGCTACATTTTCCAACCGTCCCACACTTTGCTTCGTCTCGCCTATTTCCTTATAATATAGCCTGTTATCAAACCGAAGTGGATAAAGATAGAAAAGAGGTTCCCCTGCAGTTGTGTAAGATTTGGTTTCGGATACCATCTGAAGGTCAATCGTACGATAAAACGGGAATTCTTCATCTGCCACGGTATGCATTACATTTCTGAACGTGATTCTTATCGTTCCGCTTTTTCCTTCTTTCCACTTGCCGGGGTGAAGCTTCAGCCTGAAATCGTATCCATGACCAACCACATCATTTCCCTTGCCGTCATCATAGCCTATGATAGACTCAAGATACATCTTGTCGTCCGCATTCTTTCTACCTATAATTACATCATTATCCGAATCGGTCCGAATCAGTCCGGTACCATCATCGTTCGTTATATTCAATTCCTCAATATCCATAATTTCCCAATTGTTATTGACAAACAATTGCAAGTATTGCTCCGCACCCAGATTGACTTTATAAGTACGGCTATTGACTGTAGTGGGAATATATCGGAATGAGAATTCCAACTCCCCTTGATTGATGGGGAATTGTACATGAGTGAGGTATCCCTCCTTATCGTACAGGTCGAACAACATAAAGTCCCAACGCCACCACCAGCCTGCACCATCTTCAACAGTACCATCGCCTGCTCTTCGCGGATTAGGCTGTATGGTAAACGCCTGCACCCTTTCACTGAACGGTATCGCATTCGTCCTGTCTAATTGCGGAATTAAACCGCCGGCATTATATTGGATCATACCGATATCGTTAGCGTCAAAAAGTTTACCTTCTATCTTATCCACGGAAAACATGACATACACCGTCTGCGGTTCGAGAGGGAGTTCGTCACCATCGGGATTTCTAATCGGGAAAAAAAGACCTCTCTCCAACACATTTCCGTATGCATCGACAAATTTGATAATTCCCGGATCTATCGTATACTGCGTCACTTCAATATTGTGAGTCAAGCGCCCTGCCGTCAACGTAACAGTAGCCTTACGCTCAACACCTATATTATCATTATTAAAATAAGGAATCTTCAATTTGAGTTGGGTATCATCGTTCGCAACGCCCGATGCCGCATCAGCTCCACCTTCAAATTTGAGCCAGTCGTTCCCTGCAGTAATGGTGGCCTTCCAGCCTCCGGGACTGTCAGTAAAAACGTCTATAGCATAACTATTATTCTGGTATTGAGTAACAGCGAGCTCCGATTCACCCACTCCAAGCATATATTGCCCATTGTAGACCACATCTTTGACCTTATCACGATCATAGTGTATCAGCCGGAATTTCAAGTTGGACATAACTGTATATGATGCCAGCGCCTCGCTAAAACTTTTATAACCGGTTCCCAATGCTTGGGTAATGGTAATGATGTATTTATGGTTTCGCTTCAAAGGCAAATATTCCACTTGTTCTCCTGTATTTCCGTTTTTGGTAAAATCCACCCGGTAAAATGTCGATTCACCCGTACCGATCCTTCCTTTCACAATCAGGCAAGTGGCATTCTTACGGCTCGCTTCTCCATCTTGTCCCACACCACCGGCATCCTCTGCTGCTAGAGATTCAAATGTATAAATCTCCCCATCGTAGGGTGTGTTACCATTTACGGAATAAAGGATTGCATCCCCTTCTTCCGTCTTTTTACCACTACCCGCGGGGAGAACCGGAGTATCCGGAACCGGGTCAGTAACCTGCCCGTTCGTGTTCCATGCCGGAGCAATATATCCGGTGGTATTGTAATTGGCCAGGTAAACCTCTTCGACCGTGAAATTCGAAGTGGCACTGTTATTACGGATATCAATACGCGCCAGCATACGTTTCATATTTATGCCGGTTATCGGATCCATCGAAGGAGTGATTTTGCTTATTACCTTCTCCCCGTACATCGGAATCCGCGTATACCCATCAGTCGTCGAACCGTCTGCCAGCCATTTGCCGGTCTGGGTGTGGAGCATCTTTTCCATTGCCTCAACCTTGGTGGTCGCTCCCTTCGTGAAGCCCGACACAATATTATCAAGTTCCTTATTTGCCACAACCACGATGCAGGTAGATGCGGTAGTGGGAGAAAGCACAGCAGAGAAACTCACAGTGGAATTGTCAGCCAAGTCCTGAGTAACTCCTGTAGCGCTGACCCATTCCAGAAATACTGCCGGCGTTTTTGACATATCAAAAACAAGAATATCCACCGTTTCTATTTCGTCTTCTTTCTTTGCTGTTCCCGTTCCGGTCATCGTACGCGAAGATACGGACGGGAGGTTTACATCGGGAACCGTTAATGTAAAACGAATGCCATTTCCTGCCGGAGAAGGCGTCGACTCAAATTCTTCCTGTACGCATCCGGTAAGCCATACCGTCATCAACAGAACAGACAAAAGATAGCACTTTCTTTTTATTGAAACCTTATATTGCATATTTCTATTTCCTTTCCTTAAACTTTGATATTGCATATTCGTCATTAAGGTGCGGTCAATGTCACCGTTATTGGCAGATTATCACCATTCGTATTGGTTAGTATGGGTCTAGCCGTATCACCGGACACAGCATCGGCTCTAAAGTAGAAGTAAACCGCATCACCACTCACGCCACTTGTTTCGAGCATTGTCTCACTGTTAAGCAGAATTCTATCCGGGTCCTGTATCTGGGTTATCTTCCACTCCCACGTTCCCGGATTGCCCGAAGTAAAGACAAGCTTGCGACGTTGCATATTTCCGGTTCCACCATCACTGCCGTCCAATTCTACGTTCGAGGTCAACCACTCTCCGTCTTCTTTCCACTGGCTCAACAGTACATGATGTCGCAGATTACCGGCATTGATATAAAAGCCTGTTTCCCGCTTAGTTCCGGTTCCTGAATTAAATCTGGGCATCACAACCTGGATATTATACGTATACACTCCTTCCGAAAGGGATATCTGAGTCATATTAACTGTTGGCCACGTATCCATGGTACTTTTGTTTAATGACGCCCCCGGCAGAAATCCTGTATCCGGATTAGCATCATAATTCGTTTTCACTTCTATATTGACAGTGACCCCATCACCAGCTGTCTGTACCTTGGTCTGCGATAATTTGAGATAATATTGTTTGTCGAAAATTACATTCACCGGGCTTTCCGTCCATTCAAGCGGGGTAGCTGAAAGCTGATAGGTTTCGTTGGATATTGTAAGATTGTAGTTGATGTACTCGCCCGATTCCCAAGAATGCGGATTCTTGGCGAGAATATCACTGAACAGGAATTCCCGATCGCCAAAGTTGGTGGTAACAACGATTTTGGCGGTTGCGGAGAAAGCGTCGGTCGGCAACATGAGGAATGTATCACCTATCAAGGTGGCATCTTCAGTAACTGTTTTGTTACCGGTGGGAGTAGAAGCGACCTTCCCGGTGGCGACATCGCTCCAGACAAACTTCGGTTTGCCGTTTTTCGTCGTGGTGGTCGGAATTTCAGTCATCGCAAGGTTACCGCTTTTTCCTACATTCTGGAATTCTATTTTCTCAATAGTCACCTCATTCGGTACAGGAGCTACTTTCTTGAATGTAAAGGTAACCTTGGTCAATGTGTGGTAGAAGTGTATATTCACACCTTCAACCCATACAGGGCCCGATATGGCCGCCAATACATCGACATGATTGGCGGCGGATTCATTCGCTGTATAATTCAGCACCATTTCTCCGGGATCAGTGAAACTCGCAGTAGGCGCATTCGCATCACTGTACGGATACCAGGAGAAGAACTTCATGCTCGCATTCAACAATCCGGGCCAATATTGCAACGGCGAGATGGTGGCTGTCAGGTCGGCGTTAACCGTAGCACTTGCATTGAAGTATGATTGGGGAACAGAAGCATTGGGAGTCAGTGAGCCGTAAAGACCGAAAGTCTCTTCTTTCAGATCGGTATTCGAAGAGATTACCGTACCACGAGTGTAGACATAGCCGCCTTCACCGATACGTTGCACAACAATTAATTCCTTATCACACGTCATCTCCTCTCTGACACACGAAAAGAGGACAGCCGAAAGGACAGCCATTGCCATAATCATCCTAATATTATTTATAGTCTTTATCATCTTACTTCTTTTCCGAAATTAAAAACAATCAGCGAAAGATATTACAAGTCCATATCCAAATCAATGTCTTGTCTTTCACCCCAATCTTCTACGCTTATCGTCAGTATCTGAATACCTATTTTTCCTACGCGTGCCGTTACCTGATACACGTTGTTCCGACGGATCTCCGTAAAAGGTTGCGCTGTCGGACTACCTGTGCCGTCAACCTTTGTTACGCTTTCAATTACTTTCTCGGTTATTCCGGTGACGTCCGAAGGGCCTTTCGGGACATTAGCCATACTGATAGACAGTCGGTCGGAATAATCCGACTTGAATAGACGTTCGGCTGTGTAGAACGAGCAAAGCAACTTCCGGTTTTCAGCTCCGGGAGCAGATGAATATGCCCAAGTTTCTGTAGTCGCAGCTGTCCACTTATGCGTTAACAAATTGCTTTCCGACACATCTTCCTTCACTTTTCCGTAGTTTTTTGAAGAGTCGGCGTTATCACGCGTGCCGTTATCCACGTTTCCCATCACGAAATAGCTATCGTGAGAGAAATTGTGCAAGGTGACACTAGTGCTTCCGGCAATATATCCGGTCACCGCCCCACCGTCTATAGCTTCGATAAAGACATCTACCCGGGCTACGGCACGTTCGATCACCATTTGTACTGTTTTGGTTTCATCAGGTGCTATGGATATATCCCGGATCACTCCTGTCATAGGCATTCCGGTTGCCGAAATAATCTGCCCGTCACTATTCAGTATGCTGGAGATATCGTAAATCATCTCTTGCAATGTCAAAAGATTGGCTATACCGTCAAGTTTGCTTGTGAGGCTCTGCGGTTCGTTGGCAATAACTACGACCAGGATATCATTACTGGAAGTCACTTCGAGAAGTTGCGCATCTATATCAGTAGCTGTCTCCGGAGTGCTCAACAGGATGTGTTCATTCACATCCAGCCTCACGCCACCGGGCGTACTGCCGAATACGATAAACCGCATGGAGTTTATCTTCTCCTGTTGTTCCACATCCCCATTGTTCACCAAGTCGATGCTAAGTTGCGCCCTGGTAGTATGGGCAGGCAACTCATAAGCCACATCAGCTTCTCTACTACATGAGAACAAAAGGATGGTGGATGCCAGATAAATGATATGTAATAGCTTTTTTCTCATTCTTAAACTTCCATCCCGTGGAGCCAATAAATCCAGGTTCCCACGACAATACCAATTTGAAGGAATCCTCCTCCGGGTTTTTCAACAACTGTAAATATCAGGTTCCATTCACTCTGCCTGTCAAGATATTCCTGAAAGGGAAGCTCCGTTCCGTCGTAACGGGAAACCGGACGTGCAATACTCAAGAGTGTCATCAGATTGTAGCTCCAGACTTCAGCTTCGGTATTCGCATCCCTTATAATAAATTTATAATCCCATCCGCTCCTGTTGAGCAAACGCATCGTATTCAGGCGTGCAGACATAACCACATCGGATATTTCACCCGGACCTGTATAGTAAGGCACATAAGTAACCGGCCCTTGTCCTGTGGGTTCGTTTTCCCAGGAATAAACCGCATTTTCCGGTGCCTGAATTTCAAATGTATATTGTGTGCCATCCACTTTATTTTCCTCATATCCCATTAACGCGAGATTAAACCGATTGGTGTCACGTATCAGGTTCACCGGATAAATTTTATGGTTGGTATTGGATGGCAGGTGGTCCACTTCCACAACTTCTCCGAAGTAAAGATGCTGAAATTCGAAATTAACAACACCCATCTCCCGCTTCAGGGATACAATGACTTGTTGGAGGGTGGTTGTTCCTGGCACCAGTTTATTACCTGCATTGTCCGAAAGCCGGAATCTGTCAGACAGACTTCCGACGGTCAGTACTTTATAACTTCCGAAATCGAGCTCGTCGGTCAACGACATCCGGTTTCCACCAACCAGCGCAGCAACCTCGGCACTTTTGGTGAAAAGCAATTTATCATCGCTGTCGAACACAAGTACATCCACCGATTTAACCTGCGGATTAAATGCATCCGCATATTCCATATTGTAGTCGAATACAAATTCCAACCAAAGCTCGCACCGTGGCAGGTCTTCGCTTATACTGTCGCACGAAGCCATACATAGCATCGAAGCAACGATAAGGAACAGCGATTTAGTTTTTCCGAACATATCTTTTTCTTTTAGGGGGCAACCCTATCGGTTTGCCATTTTATATTGTCAGAGATCTCTATTTTGTGACCTCCGGTTATTTCCTCTTTTAGGGGCGCGCTTTGCATTTCATTGCATCTCGGATGCGCCGGTATATTTCAGTGCTGTTTTTGGGAAGCCTGTCACCGGCTTGTTTTTACTTTT
>OIEL01001467.1_pt1 | contig 11559 bp, 16 predicted proteins | sample 1581731 | NCBI WGS metagenome assembly OIEL01 (sample SAMN01760977, study PRJEB22395) | human gut metagenome | reverse complement strand
GATGTCAGCAAAGGCAGGCAAAGACGGCTTTCCAATTTGAAAAAGCATTGGTAAACAGTTGTAAACAAACAGCTTGAAGGCTTGTTTTTCTTATAGCTTTTCGCTATCTTTATATCATCAAAAAAAGATATTGAATGGCAAAAGAAGATGCAACCGGACAAGCTGTGGAATCCTCAATGGAACAGCTGCAGGATATCAACCGTAAACAGAGTGAGATCATCTCGGCCGTCCCTTGCAGGACGACACAGCGGTCTTTCTCCTGGAGCTTTCTTAATTCCTCCAGTGAAGCCGCCATTTTCTCCGCCATTGTTGCCATACTACCGTTTTTATTTAGATCCTGATTATTTTCGTGCAAATACTCGTTTTTATCCACGTGCAAATACTCGTTTTTAATTATGTGCATTTACTCGTATTTGTTGCAAAAATACGGTCTTTTTTCCGATAATCAGCTATTAATAAAGTCTTTTTTTACCTGTTGTATTGTAGATACGGCCTTTCCCGTGAGCTTCGCCACGTTCCGGATCGAGTAGCCTTTCTTTAACAAGGCGATCGCCTCCCGGTATTCCTCTTTCCTCTGTTCGGCCGTTTTCCGGCTTCCCGGCTTCCGTCCCAGCCTGCCCCCTTTCTGGATGTACAACTCCCGTCCGCTATTAAGGCGGTCGATGATCCCCTGGCGTTCGATCGCGGCCAGTTCCCCCAACAGGGTAGTGATCAGAGAGGACAAGGGGTTTACCGTCTTGTCCGGCCGTAATGTTTCCAGGTTCAGGTTTTGGATATACACGCATATTTTATGCGTGTGCAGCGTATCGAGTGCCTTTAGGATCTCTAGGGTGGAACGCCCCAGGCGTGAGATCTCGGTCAACAACAACATATCCACCCGGTTCTGCGGATCTGTGCAGTATTCCAGGCAACGGCTTAAAATCGGGCGTTCGATATTGGCCTTTCGTCCGCTTATCTTTTCCTCAAAGACCGCCGTCACCTCGTACCCCCGTCCGGCTGCGAACCTCTCCAGATCGACAACCTGCCGTTCGGTCGATTGCCTGGCCGACTGCGAGCTTACACGTGAATAAATAACCACATTCATCCCTTTTGCTTTTGTTCTTCCTTATCTATTGTTTTAATCACCTTATCCACCTCTTTCAAGGACGGCATTATTTCCGGATCTATCCAAAAAAGAAATTCGCTAATTAACCTATAATTACTATCTTTGCATTGTAATGCTTGGTAAAGCCTCTGTTTTCAAAACACGTAACCAAGTCAAGGATATACCCGTTCATCAAGAACGGGTTTTTCTTTTGCGACAGCCCATTCATAAGACAAAGGATATTATAACAGGTCAGTAATCACAGCCGCCGGAATATCCAGCTTTGAGAAAGCGAACATCTTTTTCCCCAGATCCTTTAACGAGGCTCCGATATGGTACACGTCCGTTTCATCAACGATCAGGAAACGGTCGTGACTGTCCCGGTACGTCCTGATGTCGATAGGTGTGTACTGGCTGTTATGCCTGTCAAGATCAAGTTGGAGTTGCTGCGTGATACGCTGGGTGTAAATGGTGGCCGAGACACCGACGCTGCGTTTACTCAACATGAGCAAGACCGTTTCGTCCACATAGTTGTCGATAAGCACGATCGAACGCCTGGCCGACTTTACCAGATCGGTAGCGAACTTGTACGCATCGAAAATCTGGCCGTTATAAAAAATGCCTTCGACCGGGGGCAAGGCAGTACGCACAAAAAAATCTATCTTCTCGGTATGTTGAGCGACAGTCCTTTCAAGTTCTGACAAACGTTTATTAATGGAATACCCTTTTAAAAGATAGTCCTTTAAAACCTTATTCGCCCATTGCCTAAATAAAATACCTCTTTTACTATTGACACGAAACCCAATGGATATGATCGCATCCAAATTGTAATAAGTCAGATTGCGCATCACTTGCCGTTTGCCTTCCTGTCGAACTGTTCGGAAATCCCGAACAGTTGAACTTTCCTCTAATTCTTTCTGATCATATATGTTTTTTATATGCTCGCTTATATTTGCTTTGCTGGATTGAAAAAGATCCACAATTTGCGCCTGTGTCAGCCAAACGGTTTCATCTTCCAGCCTCACTTCCAACCTGACCGCTTCATCCGGCTGGTATAATATGATTTCTCCCTGTTCCATTACTTATTTACCTTTTCTTAATTCATCAAGCCTCTGCATCGCACCGCTGAACTTCTCACTAAACATCATATCATCGGGCAAAACAAACCAGGTGGGAATACCTCTCGACTGTGGATTACCTATACATTCATCTTGCCCGTTCTGTTTGCGGTAATCGTCCCATTCACTATAAGCGATGTTCCAACGAATACCTAATTTATAGGTATTTTCCCATTTAATAATAGCCAGTGAATAGGCCGGATCATCTTTGCCGTCATAAATCACTTCTACAACTTCAACCACCCCTTTAGGGGAATTTATAAACTTCGGATTTTTATACGAATAAGTGCTCATGTCTTTTATTTTTTATTCATAGCACACAAAGATACTCAAAACAAATATATACATATATACATACGTATGATTAACGTATAAAAACATTTATGGTTATTCTAATCTTTGATTAATTCCGGTACAGAAACAAAACGTACCGAAAGACGGAAACAGGATTTATTTCGGTACGCTTCCCCGATCGGTACAAAAAACACGCAAAAAACGAAAATACTACTTTTAGTCTTTTAGTATATTAGTATTTTGACTATATGTTGCGGACATGACAACCATTTAAAAAACTGAATTTATGAGCAAAGCAAAAGTAATCTCCGTATTGAATCACAAGGGGGGAGTAGGAAAGACCACAACCACGATCAACCTGGGCGGTGCGTTACGTCAAAAAGGGTACAAGGTTCTTTTGATCGACCTTGACGGGCAGGCCAACCTGACCGAATCGCTGGGCTTCTCTGCGGAGCTTCCCCAAACGATCTACGGTGCGATGAAAGGCGAATACGACCTGCCGATCTACGAGCATAAGGACGGCCTTAGCGTCGTTCCCTCCTGCCTGGATCTCTCGGCCGTTGAAACGGAGTTAATCAACGAGGCCGGACGGGAGCTTATCTTAGCCCACCTTATCAAGGGCCAAAAGGAGAAATTCGATTATATCCTGATCGACTGTCCCCCCTCGCTGTCGCTGCTCACGCTTAACGCACTGACGGCCTCGGATCGGTTGATTATCCCGGTTCAGGCTCAATTCCTGGCAATGCGTGGAATGGCCAAACTTATGCAGGTCGTCCACAAGGTGCAGCAACGTTTGAACTCGGATCTTTCGATAGCCGGGGTTCTGATAACCCAGTACGACGGAAGAAAGAACCTGAACAAGAGCGTTTCGGAACTGGTACAGGAAACATTCCAGGGCAAAGTGTTCAGCACCCATATACGCAACGCCATTACGCTGGCCGAAGCCCCGACACAAGGGCAGGATATTTTTCACTATGCCCCCAAATCTGCCGGGGCAGAGGACTACGAAAAGGTATGTAACGAACTGCTAACAGAAATAAAGTAACCATATGGCAAAGAAGAACGATTTAAAAAACAGTATGTCGGCCGGGCTGACCGGGGGATTAGACAGCCTGATCCAATCCACGGCCGGGCAAAAAGAGGCTCAAAAGCCGAAGAAAGCGAAAACCGTGCATTGTAATTTTGTCATGGACGAAACCTATCACCAGAACTTAAAGCTGATCGCGATCCGCAAAGGCGATTCGCTAAAATCGGTATTGCAAGAGGCTATATCTGACTACTTGGATAAAAACAGTTCCCTGCTATAACAGCGTATCGGGAATATACAGGGCAAACACTCCACAAAAGAAATTCTCCAGGAAAAAGGTACGCAAAAAGCACCCCTACACATCAAAAAGTATATTGAAAATGCGATTCCCTATAAAGAACCCGTTGGCGGGATTAATCTTGCGTATGTTTAACCTGCCAACGGGTACGATATTGATAAACTTTTTGTTTAAGGTTTAACGTTTACGTTGCTATTTGCATCAACCCAGCCTGTTGTCTCTGCATCAAACTGGATCGGATTCAACACAGCCTCTCCCTGATCAGTATAACCACCACCGAAAATCAACGTGTAGATATGACGCTTGCCCTGTTCCCATGTATCTCCGAACGGAACATAAATTGTTTTGTATTCGCTTGCTGAACCCAACAGATAAGCTCCGGACTGCCGGATTTTGCAGGCGATCTCCAGATAACATTGCTTCGCATCGTCGGCACCCTTCTTGGTTTTGCTGGCTCCGGAAACAGTCCAAGCAGTCAGCTCCTGTGGTATATTCAGCATAGGAGAATTTGTGGTAATATCGGTAGCTTCGGTATTGCTATTGACCGTGATGTTTGCGTTTTTCACTACGGTAAATGCGTGTGGAAATACTAAATCAGACGAACTCCAACTTCCCGTTCCATCGGCTGCCGCAGGCAATGTGAAGGCGCCGGCAAATTTGAAATTATGAATCTTGATCACGTCGATGTCCACCTGCATGTTATCGTATTGGGTCTTTGCTTTGAATACGACCTGTGACAGAATATGTTTGAAATTAAATTTCACTATTCCGTTGTTCATGTCTTTTGTCTGGCCTTTGGCCATGGCATACATCACGTCGTAGTTTGCATGAGTACCGGCTCCATACTCATCCATGCAGGTATAACTTATCTTTTGGACATCCTTGGTGGCTTCCCAACTATAAAACACCATCATGTCTTCACTAACCGTTCCGGGATTGAACGCGTAAAAGTCCAAAGCCTCGGTAGGCCAATAACGAAGGTCGCTCGCATTGTCATAATCCCACTTACCATTTTTGTACACGATCTTCACTCCGTCATGTCCAAATTCCGTGTCTACCTTTCCCATGAAGGCAGTACCATCCCCCGTAAAAGCGAACACGTCGAAATCGGTGTTCTTCAAGTTGTCGGGGGTAGTAGGGGTAGCCCTCGTTTCCGCCGCATTACTTAACACGTTAAAACCAATCGCATTCCGTGAGGAGGTTTCCACATTCGCAATCTCCTCGTCTGAGCAACCCATCAACAATGTTCCAAAGATTGCCCCAAGCATTACTGTACTTTTTTTCATAAAATGAATAAAATTGTTAATAAATATAATTAATAAAACTCGATTACAACACTATATCCACATTCACATCATCCCAATCATCAACGTCCACATCAAATCCCGGACCGCCACTTCCCGGCTCGGATGGTACCTCATAATCAAAATTCAACACCAGATGCACATCACCGACATGCCCCGCTACCGGGACATCATGCACTTGGTCGCTCACGTCCTGTTCCAATACAGACATGCTGCCGGAACGGTTCTTGAGATACAGCCGGAAAACATTGGGCTCTCCTTCAAGTGCGGAATGTCCAAACGTATAGAATCCGCCTATAATCTGATTCCGTGAAACCATTCCATCAAAGAGCAGGCTCTCCGAAAGACCGGCGGGCAAACTGTCGCCGGACATGTTAAGCGAGCCGGACATGCCGGAAAGAGCAGCCCGCAAATCCGCCACCCTATCCAGTCCCCGAAGACCGTTCACCTCATACGTGTAGTGACATACCATGTTTACGGGAGTTAGCCGTACTATCTCCGCGCTTCCTCCCGGAATGTCCTTGAGGATAACTCTGTCTATATGGTCGCCACACAGCCAGGGTGGGGTGACAGCCATTGTCCGGTTATCCGGCGACTGAACATCACGCGTATCGGCAGTAAAAAGCGTGTAACTGCCGTTTTCTTTCCAAACCATCCCGTCGGTATCGTAGTTGAAGCAAATTACCCGGTAATCATTCTCGGGGAGCTCCACTTCCCCATCCTCTCCTCCGGGGAAATCAAATATCCACGTGTTGCTTTCATCGTCGGTCGGATAAAATACGACCCTCATGCCTTCAGGCTTGTCATGATTGGAAATCTTGGTCCAGTCGAATACTACCCGCACCTTGGCAAAGTGCGGATGATCGTAACATAAATCCTTATGCTCACAAGCCGTCAGTCCTATCCATAAAAATATGAACACCAGACAAAAGCGTATCCGTATCACTGCCTGCCTCCTTTCTTCTCGTTGTAGTTGCCACGGCCGATCAACCACACCAAAGAGATACCCGCCTTGGTCGGGCCGAACCAGCGGCGTTTTTTAGTGGTCTGCCATACATAGTGACCGTCCAAAGGGATGTACTCCTTGTACGATCCTCCAAGGTAGCCGATTCCCAACGTGAAATCCACATTGAACCGATGTCCCACAGGTAACGAGTAGCCGTAAGCCACGCCTCCCCCGTAACTCCATTTATCCCCCAAGTAACCTTTCCCACCCAATTCGAAATCATAGGTGACGATCTGCCCGTACAATCCGACATGATGCCCGGAAAACGGTTTTTCCACCGCTCTCCGACCGAACCAGCGGCGCAACTCCACATCTCCCCCATAGATACGCCAATAATTATGCTTCCGATCACTTTTCCACCAGGCATACATCCAATTCCCGGCCACAGACCAGTTCTTCCCCAAACAGAACTCAACCCCGATGTCAGGTATCAAAACAGCGTCATAAAGCAAGTTTGTTTTCACCGCCATGCAAAACGGCCGTTTCTTTACCGGAGCTATGACGGTAACGGTATCACGGATGCACAACGTATCACGTGTATGTATATATACCGTATCTCTGACGGGATTTATCGGATCACTATCATAGCATATTTTCACCATCGACGAACGAAGTTTCGGAAAATGGAATTTATACAAATATGAGTATGGCCTCCCCCCTTTCAGTCTTTTCAGTTCTCCCCCCAAATAAGGGCTGTCCTGGTTTTCCAAACGGACGATCTTCTCCAACGAACGAAGGACATCCTCCCTCTCCGGAACATTCACATCCGCTCTCACCATCGTTATAAGTCCGTTCCAGTCACTTCCCGAAAAATGAAAATCCATCTCCAATACCGGAATCTTTATATAAGGTGATATATACCGCCACAAAACCTCTGCTCGTTTTTCAGACAGCCTTCCATTCAACAGCCCCCCTCCTTCCGGGGAAGCTCCTCCTATTATTTGAATTTTCCTGATAAGACGGACGGAGTCGTTCAATGCGGAACAGATTTTAGCAAACCGCTCCATCTCGTTCCCATTGTCAAGTAAACATGTATCTATATTTACCTTTCCTTGATGAAAATAGATCCTTACCGAATCACGCTTCTCCTGAGCGGATATTTCTCCGCTTATACTCAACACGAGCACGAACAATACACATTTAATATAAAAAAACATCTTTTCGTCATTTAATCATTTGTTAATATGACAATCCAAACCCAGGCTTTTACACCCCCTGAATTTCAACCGCTAAAGATATGCACCTATAAACCAACCTCCAAAGCAAAAAACAAGTATTTTAAACTTATAAATACTTAAAAAGACAACCACACAACAGCTACAACACTTACCACAGCAGCCAATCACGCTTACACAACAATTAAAAACACTTAACATCATAAAGAAAAGTACTTAAACATACAAAAAAAAAAAAAAAACAGTTATTTTTGCAGAAAACATTATACTTAATAACACTTAAAACAATAAAACACATGAAATTCAGCACAAAAGCCGCTACTTTTCTAAGTTCAATAAAAACTCAAACTTACGACAAAAAAGAAAGCGAAATGATAATAACGTATCAACAAAAACGTGTCTTTCATCTATCCCTGCTCATGCTGGCCTTATGCGCACCCATATACATATATTCAGTTCCATTTCCCAATGAACAGTTTTATTATATTAACAGCGTATTATTCCTGTTTATCATTATGTGCACTCTCGCTTATTTAAAAAAGAGAGTAAATCTGACCACGACCTTTTCCATTATACTGATAGCCATACATATCGAGATTTTTATCGAGATAATTTATTGCTCAATATGTAGCGGATATGAATATAGTTATCAAAGAGCATTGATAATGAGTAACATTACTATCTCTCTCTTATTTACCATGCTTTCCATCTGTGCCTATATGAGTAATATCTCCATCCTATTGTCCTCCCTTACCATAGCTTCCTATACAATCTGCACACTTATCACCGACGAACCGTTCCTATACAGTTATCTGCCTTTGATCATCATCATATACACCATGATCCCCTTATTAGGAAGATCCTTACACAGTAATATCAGCAGCTTGCTAAAAAGTAGCAACTTGCTAAAAGAGGAAGAGGAAATGCTTTTGAAACGTCTCCAAATGAAAAAGGAAGAACTATTCGCGTTCGCCGAGTTGTTAAGCGAGAATAACCCGGAAGAAAAGACAAGCTCCCTGTTAAACATAATAGGGGAACAATCCAAAGAAAATCTTTTTACAGCCCTTGCCGCATACCAGAAAAAGGAAAAAAGTAAACTTGATACAATCAGGAGAATATATCCCAATTTATCCCCGTCCGAATTAAACATCTGCCGTTTAATACTGCAAGACAAGACCGTCAGCCAAATATGCGAATTATTACATCGGAGTAGCGGAAACATAACCAGCCAACGAGCGAACATACGTGCCAAACTCGGACTGAAAAAAAGCGACAATTTAAAAGAAGCATTACAAGAACGCATGAGGCTGTATGAAGAAGAACACCACCGGCAAGAGGAGTTTTCAGCCATGCGTTAGGGATTGCAGAGTAAAGCCCACAGCCTTTAGGCGAGGACTTGAAACGTAAAGCCCGACCGTCCCACGGGAACGCCCAAAAGAAAAAAAATCCCCCGAACATTCATCCGGGGGACATTCAGGCCGTCACGTCAATTATAATACAGATTAAGATCATCCATACCGATCTCCTTCCCGTCCCGGAAAGAAAGGCTCTTTTTCTCGATCTCCTTTCCGTTCTTGTAAACGGTCACAACCCACTGCATCGGCTCGTTCACGACACCGTCCTCCCCGTCCACGACACTACCGGAAACGGCGAACTCGATCGCCTTTCCCGTCGTGGTTAACGTCACCTTTTCGACGGCCAGTTCTTCATCGCTTAGAATCAACGGGCTTGCGAGGCTTTCCCCCGTCGCCCCGTCTTTCAACCGCGTACCGTTGGCGACTACCACGACCGACTTAATGAAGCTGCGGAAATCTCCCGACTGCTCGATCGTTACCTCATACATCGCCCCTTTCCTCCCGGTTCGTCGTCGTCCTTGCTGCAACCGACGAAACACAATGCCATGCACACGCATACGGCCGACAAATACAAATACTTTCTCATACCTTCAATTATTTAAGTTTATAAATAGATCACGCACCCCAGGCCGACATGGTTGTTATTCCGGAGAATGGAGTTAAACAACATTTCAAACCTGTATTCGGCAAAAAGAGCCACTTTCGGGCTTAGCAACATTTCCGGCCTTATCCCGACCTCGTATCCATACACGAAAGCCTTGCTTTTCGCCAGGTACACAAGATCGCTTTTCGCCTTGGCTTTTTGGTAGCCGATCGTCCCGGCTGCGATCCCCAGGAGCGAGAATTTCCGTCCTTTCAGGGCGTAATAGGCCAGCTCCGGGCCGACCGTCACGGTGTTTGCCTTTACCAGATCTCGGTTTAGATTCCGGTAATTAAGGTTTGCCCCCACCTTGAAAGCCTTGTACACCTTTCCAAAACCGAACGTCCCCTGCACCTGACTTTCATCCACGATATAGCCCAGCTTCACGTTCATATACTGGCTTCCGATATATTGTGCCCTGCACACGGCCACCAGGCACAAAAAGAGCGATAATACGGCAATTCTTCTCATATCTTCATTGATTTACTTGTATCGTTACATTCTCTTTCACTGGCAGACCGTAACGGCTTGAAACGGTAAACTCGATCACCGCCTGTCCGGTCGCATCCGGCCGGAACGTCACCAGGTTGTTTTTTCCAGTGCCACGCCCTCGCCCCTTGTCGCATCATACCCGGAAATATATACCCGGCCGCTTCCCTTTACGAACCTGGCCGACGCTTTCACCCCGTAAAGTTCCGTATCAAGCTGCAAATAAAATTCCGCTTCCTCCGATACCAGCATAAGATCCGGCACGTTCCGGAAGCGTATGTTTATCTCCGGGCTGGAAACTTTCAGCTTGATGCTGTCGGATCGTGTCACCAGTTCGCTGGCTACCCCCATGACGATATACGCCTCTCCCTCGGTTGCCGGGATAAAATCGAAATCCAGCCGATTGTTTGCCTTGAAATCATATTCAAACGTTTCTCCGGGGCTGTATTCGTTGTTATCCACCAGGATAACGCCGTCCCCGTCCCTGACCTCAAAGCGTGTCAATATCTGATCCCCGTTGTCCGGATCGAGATCCGAGATCGTAAGGGTGCAATTAACGGGCTTCCCCACTACGGCCGTACCCACGTCTATACTTTTCAGCGTCACGGAAAAATCCCGGCTGACAAGTTTCAGTTCGTCGTCGCAAGACGACAAAAAGACCAAAGCGCACAAGGCGGTAACTAATTTTCTCATACGATTTATTTTATTTGTTCACGATAATACGATCAAACAGAGCGTTCAGATCCACCCCTTTGCTCCTTAGAAAAGCGATGTATTTCACCACCACGGGGGCGGTTTCCGACTGCTCGATGTTGCAAAGCTGCTGGCGGCTGATCCCCATTTCCTCGGCAACACTTTTCGCCGTCAGGCTTAGCCTGATCGCATAATTACAGTTTTTCCTTTTCTTCCGTTCGGCAGTGCGTACCGCCATGCCCTTGTCTTTCCAGCCTGTTCCCGTCTTTTCCCTTTTCTTTCTCGTCCCTTGTTTTTTCTCCTTTTCCTGCCGTTTTCCCACGCTTTTTCGCTCCGTTTTCTCCAGCCTGCGGTGTAATGTGATGACACATGGTGTAATGTGTGTCCTAACATATTGCAAATCAATTATTTATCAATTTTTCTCCTATATATTTGCGGTGACAACATGAGTTATCAACACTAAAAATCAAAAATTATGGCAAAGAAAAATGCAAGGGAAGAACCCCCGAAACCGCAGGTCTCCGAAAACGAGCAGATGAGTGACATCGTGTTCATCCTTGACAAGATGGAACTGATTCTGGAAGCGGTGTCGCAAATCGGACAGGACGGAAAATTCAACACGGTAGCCGCCGACAGGCAGAACCGGAACTCCTTCCTGAAGATTGACCGCTATGCAGACGCCTTCGAGAACTTCATCAAGAACTTCTGGAGCCAGCTGAAAGACCCGACACGCTTCGGAATCCTCTCCGTCAAGGAAGACAGGCTGGACGACCCTGCCGTACAGCAGGCCATCGAGGACATCGCCGCAGGAAAAAAGACAAAAGCCGTGGAGGAATTTCTCAAGCAGTACGAGATTGTTCCGCGCAACAAGGAAAACCAAAGTATCAACCCCAAAAACCAAGAAGAAATGGCAAAGAAAAATGAAACCCAGCAGCAGGCTGCCGCAGCTGACAGCCAGCCGCAGAACCAGTCCCCCCAGTACCGTTACAACGAGTCCATGATCAACTGGGAACAGCTCAAGAATTTCGGAATCTCCCGTGAATACCTCCAGGAACGCGGACTGCTCGAACAGATGC
>OIEL01001460.1_pt1 | contig 11579 bp, 10 predicted proteins | sample 1581731 | NCBI WGS metagenome assembly OIEL01 (sample SAMN01760977, study PRJEB22395) | human gut metagenome | reverse complement strand
CCGCACCTATTTACACATTATTCATCCGTAATTCACTTTAATACTTACCAAAATCCCCATCTAAAGAAATAATCTGCTCATTGTTTCCTGCCTGTGGCATATAACTGTTTCTTCTATTGTAAGAATCTGCATACATCGGATTTCTGTATGTATTTTCCTTTAATTTGTATCTGGAAATGGTATCTCTTAGTGCCTGTGACTGGTTTGCAAGTTCTTCACTGGCGCTTGCGCATTGTTCACTGGTTGCAGAATTGGTCTGGATAACCTGTGAAACCTGCATAATTGCCTGATTAATCTGTGCTACGGCTGTTGCCTGTTCATTGGAAGTCGTTGCAATACTGCTGATGATTCCCACGACATTTTCAAGGCTTTCTACAATCTTTGTAAGAGAAGCGGCTGTTTCATCGGCAATCTTTACCCCTTCTTCTACCTTATCAATAGAAGACTGAATCATTTCTGCAGTTTCATTGGCTGCCGCCGCACTCTTTTCTGCCAGATTTTTCACTTCTTCCGCTACAACCGCAAAACCTTTGCCATGCGCTCCGGCTCTTGCCGCTTCAACCGTTGCATTCAATGCTAAAATGTTGGTCTGGAATGCAATGTCATCAATCACTTTAATAACCTTTGAAATGTTGTGGGAAGATGTATTGATGTCGTTCATGGCTTCAATCATATTGTGCATCTGCTCATTGCCGTTCTTTGCTTCCTCGCCAACTTCATGAATCAGCTTATTGCCTGTTGTTGCCTGTGTCGCATTTTCATTGGTTTCCTTTGCAATTTCATTCATGGAAGCTGTAATCTGCTCAATCGCACTTGCCTGCTGTGTTGATCCCTGTGCAAGTGCCTGGCTTGCGCCTGCCACCTGTTCGGCACCTGCGGAAAGCTGAAAGCTGGATTCTTTAATGCCTGTTAATACATTATTATTATTTTCAACCAGTTCCTTTAAGGCCCGCCCCAGTTCATCTTCTACTGAATGTGGAAGCACTTCTACCGTTAAATCCCCGTTGGCAATTTTTTGTGCAAGCATTGCATTTTCTTTGGTATTTTTAATAATCTTTGCATACACATCTAGCACTTCGCCGATTTCATCATTGTAATATTTTTTCAGTTCAACATCGACTTTACCGGCTGCAAGCTCTACTGATGACTTTTTTAACTCTTCAAGCGGCTTCCTGATACAGCCGATTACCGTTGAAACGGAATAAATACAGCCGATAACAATCATCACATCCAGCAGAATCAGGCAGATCATTCCCACTCCGTGATACTGCTGTCCCCGTGCAATCTGAAGCTTTCCCGTTGTCAATCCAAAACAGATACCTGTTAATACCATCAATTCAATCATGGCCACTACATAACTTGTTTTAATTTTGGATAAAATTGTTCTGTCTTTTCTGTTCATATCCATACCTCCTGCCTTTGGCTATTGTTCTTCATTCTGTTCCGTCATTTCTTCAAATGCCGCAATATCTTCATCTTTAATCAGTTTCTCAGGGTCTAAAAGCAGCTTTACAGAATTCCCCGTTTTTCCCAGTCCATATACATATTTATTTTTCGTGCTGCCTGTTGATATGGTTGGCGGCGGTTCAATATCCGATTCGTCGATTTGTTCCACCCCTGCAATTGTTTCTACAATCAGCCCCACAACTGTTGATTTTACATTAATAATGATAATGCAGGTTCTGTCTGTGTACTGAAACGGTTCCTGATTAAAACGAATCCGTACATCAATCACCGGAATAATTTTTCCGCGAAGATTAATCAGTCCTTTAATATACGGCTCTACCTCCGGAATTGCCGTAATACTCTGCATACCGATAATTTCATTAATATACCGGATTTCAATACCAAAATATTCATGTCCCGATTTGAATGTCATATATTTGCCTTTTTGAGTATCTTCTTCCTCCGGATTGTCTTCTTTGATGATTTCTTCTGCCATTGTTATGTCCTCCTTTCTGCGCATCTTATATAAGCAATCCACCCACATCAATAATCAATGCAATACTGCCGTCACCAAGCTGTGTACAACCTGATAACCCCGGTACTTTTCTGATATACGATGGGATTGGTTTTACTACAATTTCCTGTCCGCCAATCAGATGATCTACGAAAACGCACATTTTTTTATCTTCGTGTTCGACCAGAATCATAATACCGTCACTGACATCTTCTTTGGCGTGTTCCAGATGATATTTGCGGCTTAACCGCACAACCGGGAAACACTCCCCGCGGATTATCACATATTCTTCTCCACCCGGCTCATAGACCATATCACTTTCTTTAACATTTAAAAATTCTTTAATTGAACCGGATTCAATAACAAAAATAGATTCCCCAACCCGCATGACAATCCCTTCGATAATTGCCAGTGTCAGCGGGATTTTTAAGGTCATGGTTGTACCCTTACCCAGTTCACTGTCAATATCCAGCTGTCCACCGACTGACTGGATATTTTTCACAACAACGTCCATGCCGACACCTCTGCCAGATAACTCTGTAACCTTTTCTTTCGTTGAAAATCCCGGATATGTAACAAACTGATAAATCTCCTTTCGCGTATAATCGCTCTGCGTTTTTTCCGGCGGGATCAGCCCGCTCTTTTTTGCTTTTGCAAACAGCTTGTCCGGGTCCATGCCCTTGCCGTCATCGGATACCGAAAGAAAAACTTTTCCGCCTTCATTTTTGGCTTCCAGCGTAATGACACCTTTTTCCGGCTTTCCTGCTGCCGCCCGTTCTTCCTTTTCCTCAATACCGTGGTCTACAGAATTCCGGATCATATGCATCAGCGGATCCGAAATATGTTCAATAATATTTTTATCTACTTCCGTTGTTTCACCAATCATCTTTAATTCAATGTTTTTGCCGCCCTTACGGGACGCATCAAATACAATCCTGTTCATTTTCTGGAATGTATTGGTAAGCGGCATCATCCGCATGGACATAATGACGTCCTGTAATTCCGAGGTGAACTTTGTCAGCTGTGCCGCTGCCTTGTTAAAGTTATTCAGGCTTAATCCCGGCACTTTTAAATCAGGATTTTGTAAAACAACCGACTCTGCAATGACAATCTCACCGATTAAATCCATGAGCATATCCATTTTTGCCACATTTACACTGATAAATGTCTGCGCCGCCGGTTTTTCCTTCCGGGTTTTTGCCAACTGTTTTGGCTTTCCCGGTTCTTTGGTCTTAATAACATAATCGCCGGGCTTTGGTTCTTCGCTTTTTTTTGCTTCCTGTTCCTTCTGCACCCGTGCTTCAATGGTTTCCACATCGGAATCCAGGTCGATAACCTTTCCGTTATTGACAATCACCGGCGCTTCAAAGCCTTTAATGTATTCATCCGGCGTACACTCTGTAATGTCAATTTTTTCAACACCCGACCCGTCAATCAGCTTTTCAATTTTCTCCTTACTGCTCTGGGTCTGCAGCATCATCTGGAAACCGTCTGCTAAAATCACATCTGCCGAAGCTTCATTCGTAACAATGTCCTCCGGCTTATATAAAATATCCTCCGCAATTTCTTTTAACGAATACACTGCCGTGTACGCCCTCAGATTGCTCATCTGCGTATCCGCACGGTAGAAAATGTGAATCCTGTAAAACTTACTGTTTTCTGTTGCTACCGGTGCAATATAAAACTGTTTTGGCGGCTCCTGCACATTTGCCGGCGGCAGTTCTTTACCATCCTCCGTTGCTTCATTTTTAATTTTTTTCAAAAAGACATCCAGTTCATCAATCAGTTCTTTGGCATCACCGTCCGGGTCACCCCCGTCCCTGATTTTATCAAATTCTGCCGATATAAAATCCGACACCTGAAAAATGTGTTCTACCAGCTCCATGTGCGGAACGTTGTCCGGCTTGGATTCCCTGATAAAATAAAACACATCTTCCAGCTTATGCGCAAGCTTCATAATGTCATCAAACATCATAATCCCTGACGAACCTTTAATGGTGTGCATGACTCTGAAAAACTCATTGATATCTGCTTCATCAAAGCTGTCCGCGTCCTTTTTTTCAAGGGTTGTCGCTTCCAGCTGTTCAAGCAGCTGTCCGTTTTCATACAGATACATATCCAGCATGCCGTCTGCACTAAAATCTTCTGCCATTTCTTCTCCTCCTGTGATATTATATCAGTTTCAATTTCTTTAACACATTTTTTAATTTATCCAGATCAACCGGCTTCGCACAATAAACCGTGCAGCCCATTTCAAAGGCTTTTCTTACATTTTTTTGTTCATTTAATGCCGTCATCATAACAATCTTTACGCGGTCATCGCCTTCGATACCACGCTGTTTTTCCATATTCCGGATAGTATTTAAGACCTGATATCCATCCATGACCGGCATCATGACATCTAAGCAGATTAAGTCATACGGCTGTTTATCTTCCAGCGCCATCATATACGCTTCAACCGCTTCCATGCCATCTACCGTGCCGTCACAGTCCCCATATGCCGACATAAAATTCATCATAAACTTTCTGCTTGCAAAATCATCCTCAACAATTAAAATTCTCATTTTTGCACCCTCTTTTCCATCTATATTTTATCTGACTGTTTCCAGACAATCATACGTTTTTTGTGCAATCTGCGTTAATTCTGCCTGCTGCTGTACTGCTCCAATATCATATGCCGCTTTTGGCATGCCATATACAATACAGCTGGCTTCGTTCTGCCCGATTGTTTTTGCTCCTGCCCTTCTCATCTCAAGCAATCCCTTTGCGCCGTCATTTCCCATTCCTGTAAGGATAATGCCAACCGCCCCCGCTCCTGCTGCTTTTGCTACCGACTCAAAGAGGACATCTACTGACGGACAGTGTCCGTTGACTTTCGGTCCGCTTCTGCATTCCACCTGATATTCACCGTTGACTTTTAACAGCCGCATATGGGCATCTCCGGGGGCAATTAACACCTGTCCCGGCACAACCCTGTCCCCGGTTTTTGCTTCCCGTACCACCACGCGGCACTGGTTATTTAACCGCTCCGCATACATTTTGGTAAATCCCGGCGGCATATGCTGCACAATAACCGTTCCCGGTATATCCTGATGAAAACGCCTGACCACCTCATAAATGGCTTCCGTCCCGCCCGTTGATGCACCGATTGCAACAACCGTTCCGGCTCCTGTGCTGTACCTATTCTGCCTGAAACTGTGGCTTCCTACCCGTTTTAGTTTTCCAACCTGTACCGTAGATGCAATTTTTATCTTTGTAATCAGTTCTCCCCTGATAAATTCTGCAATCTGCTCCGCTGTCATTCCTGACGGCTTATTGACAAATTCCACAGCACCTGCCGACATCGCATCAAATACCCTGTCGCTTAATGCGCTGATTACCACGGTCGGCAGCGGATACTGCGGCATCAGTTTCCTTAAAAATTCAATGCCGTCCATTCGCGGCAGTTCAATGTCCAGCGTCATCACATCCGGTTCGTATTTTAAAATGGCATCTCTTGCTTCATAAGGGTCTGAGGCCTGTGCCACAACCTCTAACATTGGGTCTGTTATAAAATTCCGGACTAAAATCTGCCGGAACATCAGGGAGTCCTCTACAATCAGAACTTTTATTTTTTTCATCGTTTTGTATTCCCTCCCTATATTTATTCTTTCCTGAATATTGACGGTCGGACATAAACAAGCGGCACTGCGCTTCTGTCGATATTCTCTGTACTGCCAATAATCAGATAACCGCCCGGCTCTAAAAATTCATAAAGTCGCTGAACCAGTTTTCTCTTGGTCGTTTCGTCAAAATAAATCATGACATTTCTCAAAAAAATCACATGCATTTTTTTCTTAAACGGCAGTGGATTCATCAGATTAAACTGTCTGAAAACCACCTGCTGGCGCAGTTCTTTTTTCACCTGATACATTCCATCGGGCAGCGGCACAAAATAACTGTTCCTCCACCAGACAGGCAGTGTACTAATCTGCTCTGCACTATAAATACCGTTCACCGCGCTGTCCAGCACTTTTCTTGAAATATCCGTTGCCAGCACGGAAGTTTCCCATGCATTATACTCCGGTCCCAAAAAATCTTTGAGTATCATGGCAATCGTATATGGTTCCTGTCCTGACGATGCCGCCGCAGACCATATCCGTAAATCCATTCCAGTCTTTTCCCGTTCTTTTAATTCCGGCAGAATCACATTTTTAAAAAACTCAAAATGTTCAGGCTCCCGCATAAAATATGTGTGATTTGTCGTAAGGATATTTATCAGATTCTGGGCTTCCTGCCCGGTGTAATCTGCTTCCACCCGATCCATATATTCCGTATAACTTTTAAATCCGTTTGCCGCCAGATAATTGGAAAGCCGTCCCTCTACCATGACTTTTTTGTGGTATAAATTAATCCCGTAACGCACCGCCGTATATTTTACAATACGTGAAAATTCTTCATCTGTCATCGCTTTTCCCCGCTACTTTCTCAGCTGCTTCTCAATCTTTAAAAATACCTCCAGAATATATGGGTCGAACCGGCTTTTACTTCCCTGTTTCATATAAGCTAACGACTCCTCTTTGGTGTACGCACTCCTGTAACACCGGTCTGACAAAATACTGTCATAAACATCCACGATTTTTACAATCCGCGCACTCAGCGGAATATCACTGCCCTTTAAACCGTCAGGATATCCGCTTCCGTCCCAGTCCTCATGATGGGACCGCACCACATCACATGCCACCTTGACAAATGTATTATCCTCTACATCCGGATATGCCGCCCGTATTAATTCATCCCCGTTATCCGTATGGTGCTTCATAATCTCCCACTCTGTTTCCGTAAGCTTTGTGGGCTTATCAAGAATTTCTTTCGGAACGGTCAGTTTTCCGATATCATGTACCGCACCGGCAAGCTCCACTGCTTCAATATAAGTTTTAGAAATCTGGTTTTCATACTTTTCCGTAAAATTTAATGCCTGTGCCAGCAGTCTTGCATTATATGCCACATTTTCCAGATGTTTTGTCATACCGGTTGCATTACTGCCTTCCGTAATCTTTGCCAGTGCCTTTAATAGTCTTTTTTGTTCTTCATCATATTTTTTTGCCTGTTCACTAACAATAATGCTCAGTCTGCGGTTACTGTCTTCAAGTTCCTGCTTCATCTGATACATTTTTAAATGTGTATTAACCCGCATTGCCACTTCGCCATAGTCAAACGGTTTACTGATAAAATCAACCGCCCCCACCTGAAAGCCCTTCATTTTATCATCAAGCTCGCTGGCTGCCGATACAAAGATGACAGGAATATCCTTTGTATCCGGATTTTCTTTTAATAATTCGCAAAACTGGTAACCGCTCATATCCGGCATCATAATATCCAGCAAGATCAGCTGCGGAAGTTTTTTCTGCATCTGACTGACCGCCTCTTTTACGCCTGTTGCAGTCAGCCCCTGATATCCCATTTTTTCAACCATCTTTTTTAATAATCTTGCATTGACTTCCACATCATCAACAATCAAAATTACCGGTATTTGTTTATCATTCTGCTTCATACACCTTCTGCCCCCGGTTCTTTTAGTTTTAAAATTGTACGGATTTCTTCCGAATATCCGATTGCCTGCTTATAATCTTCTTTCCGGACTGCCATCAGCAGACGAAATGTCCTGCTCTTTAATGTCTGCTCCCCGGATTCTGCACAAAGCGTTTTAATATTTTCCGCAAACCCTTCTGCCTTTTCCCAGTTTTCCATCTCGATGCACAAAACCAGTTTTTCCATATTGATGGCAAGTTCCCGCCTGTTAGCTGCGCTTCCATACATATAAACCTGTTCCATCCGGCTCTTTGCCTGCGTTCCCAGCAGATGATTCTTCAAGTTAGAAATATCAAACTCAATATTCTGTTCCTTTTCCTGCTTCACCGCCTGTACAGGTACTTTGACCTTAATTGCACAGCTGAATGTACTGCCCCTGCCCGGTTCACTTTCTACTTCAATATGTCCGTGCATCTGCTCTGCCAGCTGTTTAGTGACATACAGTCCCAGACCCGTTCCGCCGTATCTTCTCGTAATCGAATCATCCGCCTGCGAAAAACTCTGAAACAGCTTCTGCCTGCCCTGCGCATCAATACCGATTCCGGTATCGGTTACAAAAAATGTCAGTTCAACAACATCTTCACGCTGATGTGTTTTATAAACCTCCAGTGTCACCGCCCCCATTGAAGTAAACTTCAATGCGTTGGACAGCAGATTGTTCATAATCTGTGTAATCCTTAATTCGTCCCCGATAACCGTCTGCGGCACGTCTTCTGCTACAAACGCATGAAAATGCAGCCCTTTCTGATTTGCCACTGGCCGGTTGGTATCCATCGCCTGATTGACACAGCTTTTGAATTCAAACGGTTTTTCACAGATTTCAAATTTGCCTGCCTCCATTTTTGAAAAATCCAGCAGATTATTAATAATTTTCTCCATATTGTTACAGCATTGGATAATGATACCCAGTGTGGATTTCTTAGATGGCTCTGTTTCCAGATCCAGCAGATTTTTTACATGACCTTTAATTCCATTGACCGGCGTACGCAGTTCATGGGTAATATTTGCCACAAAACTGTCACGTGCCTTTAAATTCTGCTCCATCTCCTGCTCAACTTTTTTTAATTCACGGATTGCATCTTCTTCATCCTGAATATTCAGCCCTGCTACGGCATTAATCTGTCCGACATCTTCAAAAAACAATTTTGAAAAACGTATCATCACCGGAAAACACGTATTATTCTTACGATATGCCACAGTCTTGATTAACTGTCCCTGTACTGAATTTACATATTCATCATAATTGCAGTTTTCCCTGATTAACGTTGGAAAAATATTTTCAACAGAAATCTTTTTCTTTCCCTGCCGGTAATCCAGTTCCTCTCTTGCAATACCATTCAAAAATGTCACGGTCCCCTGCCCGTCAAATGCAATAATCATCCCCAGATTGTTTTCAAGCAGGGAACGCATTGCCATTGCATCTCCCATAGCGCTGTCCTTCCCTAAAGCCTCATACTTTTCCCCAAAAGTAAAATAAATTTCTAAACACAAGCGCAAAAAAGTTAAATTTAGTATACAATATTTATTTTTATTTATCAATATCTAATTACTTATGTTTTAATACTATTTTATTTATAAATTTGATTCTACGGTACTTTTGTGCTAAACTAATGCTATTATATTGAGGAGGTTCATTTGAACAATTATGAAAATCGCAGTTGTCGGTGCCGGATATGTGGGGTTGTCAAACGCCATTTTACTTGCCCAGCACCATGAAGTCTATTTAATAGATATTATCCAGGATAAAATTGACAAAATTAATCAGCGGATTTCTCCTTTTGCAGATAAAGAAATCGAAGAATATCTTTCCGGTCACCCGTTGCAGTTGACTGCAATAATGGACGGATGTTCTGTCTATAAAGCTGTGGATTATGTCATTATCTCCACACCCACAAACTATGACTCAAAAAAAGATTATTTTGACACCAGTTCCGTAGAACGGGTTGTATCGGATGTGCTATCCTGCGGCTCTAACGCCACAATTGTCATCAAATCAACGGTCCCTGTCGGATACACCCGCGAGTTAATTGCCAAAATCGGATATGAAAAAATCTTATTTTCACCGGAATTTTTACGGGAAGGCAGAGCATTATACGACAATCTCTATCCAAGCCGGATTATCGTAGGCTGCGACAGTGAACAACCGGATTTATTAAACTGTGCCAAAAAATTTGCCGGACTGTTAAGCGAAGGTGCAATTAAGACCGACATTCCGGTGCTTTTTACAAAAACAACTGAGGCAGAATCAATTAAATTATTCGCCAATACCTATCTCGCACTCCGCATTTCTTTCTTTAACGAATTGGATACCTTTGCAGATGTGCGCGGATTAAATTCCAAACAGATTATTGAGGGTATCGGACTGGACCCGCGAATCGGCACACATTACAACAATCCATCCTTTGGATACGGCGGCTACTGTCTGCCAAAGGACACCAAACAGCTGCTTGCCAACTACAAAAACGTGCCAAACAACATTATGTCGGCGATAGTTGCCGCCAACAGTACGCGGAAGGATTTTATTGCAGAGCGCATTTTAGATATGAATCCAAATGTTGTCGGACTGTTCCGCCTTGCAATGAAAACCCATTCAGACAACTACCGTCAAAGCTCCATCCTCGGTATTATGGAACGTATCAAGGCGCAGGGAGTGGAAGTTATTATCTACGAACCATCCATTGATACAGATAAGTTCTGTAATTCTAAAGTGATAAAAAATCTGGATGAATTTAAGAAAGCTTCTGATGTCATCGTCACGAACCGCTACGATTCTGTTTTAGACGATGTAAAAGATAAAGTCTATACAAGAGATATTTATCTGCGCGATTAAGAGCGAAAAAAATGAAGTATTTTTTGTCCCGTGTTACTTGACGACAAAAAACACTTCATTTTTTCATTACCGCAGTCGCATCTCCAGTGTCAGCTTATTTTCATGCACTACTGCCTCTGCCAGACTGCCACAGATAACCGGCATGGAAGGCGGGAGGTGTCCGATACTTACGTCCATAATGACCGGCACGTGATATTCCCTTACAATGCCCATCACCGCTTCGTACTGATCTAAGCCCATCATTTCCTGTCCAAACTGCAACGGACGTCCTATCAGAAATCCCTTGGTATTCTCAAACCAGCCTGCCTGCTTCATATGCCACATGGCACGGCGGATACTCATCACATTCAAATCACAGCTTTCCAGAAACCATAAAATGCCGTCATCACGGTATTTTTTCTGAAACTCTGCCACCTTATCAAACGATGTCCCTGTAAGATTTACAAGGCAGTCCATACAGCCGCCAAGCAGCCTGCCCGATACCCGTGTCTGTGTTGTTACCGTACCATCCTCACTGTATACCCTCAGTACGGACTTTTCCGTGGCATGATACGGTGCTGTCGGATTTTCTTCGGATTTTAAAGATTCTTTTTCCCATAAATCGTAATCCGTTATTGTAATCTTTCTTTCAGGCATTTTTTTCTGTCCATCAGCTGCACTTTCACGTTCTGTTCCGCTGTTACCTGCCGTTTCTTCCAATGTACCCGTCAGTACCCCGAAAGCATCCTGCACTGCCCTGTGCCACGGCTTCATGCCGAATGCACCCACACATGGCGCATAAAGGGATGCTGTATCTGCCATTGTCGTCTGCAAAAAAGTGAAATTCGTATTGTCCGAATAGCCCGCAAACCACTTCGGCGGTGCTTTTTTTATCGCTTCCCAGTCGATATACGGCAGGATCTCGCACATCAGTTCACCGCCGCCACAAGATAACAGAATATTATTTTCGGGGGTTTCATACATCTGCTGTAATTCTGCCGCACATTTTTGTGGTGTATTACTGATACCGATCCCCTCTGCCGCGTAGCAGTTGGGTCCAAGCATCGTCTGATAGCCCATTTCATGAAATGCAGCCAGTGCGCTTTCAAATGCACTTTTATACGGTTCAGTGGCACACCCGAAGGACGGCGCCACAAATCCGATTGTTCCGTTTTTCTTTAAATATGCTGGATATCTCATTCTATCTGATCCACTCTTTCTCAATCCGTCCACTCACCA
>OIEL01001443.1_pt1 | contig 11635 bp, 9 predicted proteins | sample 1581731 | NCBI WGS metagenome assembly OIEL01 (sample SAMN01760977, study PRJEB22395) | human gut metagenome | reverse complement strand
TTATGATTGCCAATCAGGTTGTTGAGTCATTACAGGACAATGAAATGTTTGAATCAGTTGAAGCAGTTATGCCGGGATTCATTAATATTAAATTAAATAGTGAATTCGTAGCTAAATATCTTAACGATATGAAGGAAGCTGACAAGTATGGATGCGAAAACAAGGCACCTGAAACTATTGTAATTGATTACGGTGGAGCTAATGCGGCGAAACCTCTTCATGTTGGACATCTTCGTTCGGCAGTAATCGGCGAGAGTGTTAAAAGAATCCAGAAATATGCAGGCAATAATGTAATTGGAGATGTACATCTTGGAGACTGGGGTCTGCAGATGGGACTTATCATTGAAGAATTAAGAGATAGAAAACCAGAACTTCCGTATTTTGATGACAGTTTTACCGGTGAGTATCCAGAGGAAGCACCATTTACTATCTCAGAGCTTGAGGAGATTTATCCGGCAGCTTCTGCAAAGTCTAAGGAAGATGCTGCATTTGCAGAAAGAGCTCATGAAGCTACACTTAAGTTACAGAGCGGTGACAAGGCATGCCGTGCAATATGGCATCATATTATGAAAGTTTCTAAGGCTGATCTTAAGAAGAATTATGATAATCTTAATGTACATTTTGATTTATGGAAAGGTGAATCAGATGCACAGCCATATATTGACGATATGGTTAATAAGATGATTGCAGACGGAATTGCTTATGAAAGCCAGGGTGCAACTGTTGTAGATATCCAGCAGGAGGGTGATACTAAGGAGCTTCCACCATGCATCGTAAGAAAATCTGATGGTGCGGCACTTTATGCAACATCTGACCTTGCAACTATTGTTGAAAGAGAAAAGTTATATCATCCTGATACATATATTTATCTTGCTGATAAGAGGCAGGAACTTCATTTTACACAGGTATTCAGAACGGCTAAGAAGGCTGGGATTGTAGCGCCTGATGCAGATATGAGATTTGTGGGCTTTGGTACTATGAACGGTAAAGATGGTAAGCCATTCAAGACGCGTTCAGGTGGTGTTATGAGACTTGAGCATCTTATAGCTGATATTGATGAAGCTGTATATGAGAAAATTATGTCTAACAGAACTGTTGAAGAGACAGAAGCAAGAGATACAGCTAAGATAGTAGGACTTGCTGCATTAAAGTATGGAGATCTTTCTAATCAGGCATCAAAGGACTATGTGTTTGATATTGAGAGATTTTCATCATTTGAGGGTAATACAGGACCATATATTCTTTACACAATTGTAAGAATTAAGTCTATCCTTAACAAATATACAGAAAATGGTGGAAGCACAGATAACCTTAAGATTATGGCTGCTACAGAAGAAAGTGAGAAGAATCTTTCTTTATCACTTATTAAGTTTGCAGATATAATTGATGGGGCATATAAGGATAATGCGCCACATAAGATATGTCAGTTTATATATGAGGTATCTAACGCATTTAATGGCTTTTATCATAACAATAAGATACTTTCAGAACCTGACGAGGCTAAGAAGGCAAGTTATATTGCACTTATCAGCCTTACTAAGAGCATTCTCGAGCAGTGTATTGATTTACTTGCGATTGAATGCCCTGACAGAATGTAAAGGAGAAATTTGATGGGTAAATTATTATCATTTGCAATACCATGTTACAACTCCGCAGAGTATATGGAACATTGTATTAATACAGTGCTTGCCGGTGGGGATGAAGTTGAGGTTATTATAGTTGATGATGGTTCAACAAAGGATAATACATATGAAATAGCTAAAAGATATGAAAAGGAATATCCGGATATTGTCAAAGCTGTACATCAGGAGAATGGTGGACATGGTGAGGCTGTAAATACAGGTCTTAAGCATGCAACAGGAAGGTTCTTTAAGGTTGTTGACAGTGATGACTGGGTAGATGGCAAAAGCTATAAGAGAATGCTTGCTACATTAAGAAGCTTTGAAGAGGGCAGCGAGCCGGATATGGTTATTGCAAACTATGTATATGAAAAGGTCGGAGCCAAGAGAAAGAAAGTTATCCACTACGAGAATGTATTTCCTGTAGAGCAGATGTTTACATGGGATGATATTAATATAGGCGATTTTAAGGTTGACCAGTATATTCTTATGCATACTGTTGTATATAGAACACAGCTTTTAAAGGATTGTGGATTAGAGCTTCCTAAGCATACATTTTATGTTGATAACATATTTGTATTCGAGCCACTTCCGTATGTTAAGAACATGTATTACGTAAATACTAATTTCTACAGATATTTTATTGGACGAGAAGATCAGTCTGTTAATGAGAGTGTTATGATTTCAAGAATTGACCAGCAGCTTTCTGTTAATAAGAGAATGATTGATTCGTTTATTTCAGAAAATCCTCAGAATATTAACTGTAGAAAATATATGATTAACTATTTAAGAATTATGATGGAAGTATCGTCTATATTCTTAATTGTATCTGGAACAAAGGAACATCTTGCGAAGAAGAAGGCACTCTGGCAGTATGCTAAGGATAAGGATGAAGTGCTTTACAAGAAGTTACGACACAGTCTTTTGGGCTGGTCTGTTAATATCCCTACATCTGCAGGAAGATGGATATCTAAGCAGGGATACAAGATAGCTAATAATATAATAGGTTTTAATTAAAGAGATTTAGAAGGAGAAGAATATATGTCTATAATTGATGCATTCAGACTTGATGGAAAGGTTGCAGTAGTTACAGGTGCAAATACAGGTCTTGGACAGGGAATGTCCGTTGCACTTGCGCAGGCAGGTGCTAAGGTTGTAGGTGTTGCAAGAAGATCCTGCGAGGATACTAAGAAGCTTATTGAAGCTGATGGAGGAGAATTTGCTGAGGTTATAGCAGACCTTTCAGATATGTCAGCTATAGATGTTATTGTGAATGGTGCTCTTGCAGCTTTTGGAAAGGTTGACATTCTTGTTAATAATGCAGGACTTATTAAGAGAAATGATGCTATTGATTTCACAGAAGATGAATGGGATAGTGTTATTCAGGTTAATCAGAAGATGGTATTCTTCTTAAGCCAGGCATTTGCAAAGCAGTATATTAAGCAGGGACATGGTGGCAAGATTATTAATATCAATTCCATGCTTTCATATCAGGGAGGCATAAGAGTTCCTTCTTATACAGCAAGTAAGAGTGCTGGTATGGGACTTACAAAAGCTATGTGTAATGAGTGGGCATGCCATAACATTAATGTTAATGCTATTGCACCAGGATATATGGCTACTAATAATACGGCACAGTTAAGGAGCGATTCTGACAGAAGTGAAGCTATTATAGACAGAATTCCGGCAGGACGCTGGGGAACTCCTGATGATATGAAGGGGGCGGTTGTGTTTCTTGCATCAGCTGCATCGGATTATGTTAATGGATTTACACTGGCTGTTGATGGCGGATGGCTTGCAAGATAACTTAAAAGAGTATGATAAAAGGCGTTTCAACTTTAACTGTTTGAAACGCCTTTTGTGTATAGTTTTTAGAAGTTGATTTTGCAAATGTTTCTGTCAACATGTGACTTGATATACGCAGGAACAGCAGCTTTAATATCATCAGGCATGTCCTTCTGACTTAACATGACAATCATACGTCCTTTGTTAAATAACATGTAATAGCCGAATTTGTTGTAAACATTAGTGAACTGATTCCACTCATATGTGTATACAAGATTATGCTCTGGAATATCTGCCATAATAGCATTATTCATAAGAGTAATTGTACATGGGGCTTCTTCTGATGGATCTCTGTGCTTTAAATGATAGTTAACACTTGATCTGAACTGGTATCCAAAAATATATATTGGGTAAAACCAGCATACAGCATAAAGAATCAGTAAAAAGCTGGAATAATAATGCAGGCATAGAAGCACAAGCGAAATTACGGCAGGAAGCCATGACAGAATAAGCTCAATGGGATTTCTTATAAATCTGTTCCAAAATACAATCTTGAAATAATCCTTTCCAGAAGCTTTTAATGTTGTGTTAAATTTAATAATGTCCATAATAATCCTCATAAATAAATTGATATAGAGATATAATAACACCCTTAAATAGATAAAACAATTAATTATCTGTGAAATTAAAAATGTATATTGAAATGATTGTAAAATCATGCAAAAATCAGTTTCCAAAAAGATTGTAATAGGCTATAATATTATTAGATTTGTGTATTGCTGGAGGAATATTTTGAGTAGTGATAATAACAGAAATATAGGGCTTTCAGAGATTATACGTATGCTTGAAAATAATGTTACATTTACTCAGGCAGCAGATAGTGTTCTTGAATGCATAACTGACAGCATGGATATATGTGATGCTGTTGTAATGCAGATAGACAGGGAAAATGACACTATGCATGTGATATCTGAAACCGGAAATTGTTTTAAAGATGAATCAGGCACGGTTAAACGGTCAGAGTTTGTATTATGTTCAGATGCAATTAAGATTACATACGAAGGAAATGCGGATACAGCACAGAAAGGGCTTCTGGACAGACTTGGAGTAAAGCTGAGCATAACAGTACCGATTTTAATTAATAATGTAAAAGCAATGTATCTTATAGTTCTTAGTAATGATGTACAGGCAGTATCAGATAATAAGATTAAGGAATACATAAGCGACATGGCACTGGTACTTCATGGTATAGCACAGAGCAAGGTAATTAATAATTCACTTATATCATCTTATGATGTTTTACAGAAGATTCTTGATAATATAGGTTCTGGAATTATTGTGTGCAGCAGGTATTCTGGCAATATATTGTTTGAGAATGAGATGGCAGCTAATGTACAGGAGGTTCGGGATACAATAAGGGAATGTCTGGAGGATGTGTTTACATGCGAAGATGTACATAGAAATATCGGAGCATCCATGGAACGCTACAATACAGAGTCAGGATTGTGGTTCGAGGTGAGGTTTTCTGAATTGGAGTGGATTGACGGAAGTGAGGTTATTGTTGTGACCGCCGTAGATATTACCCAGAAGAAAAAGAATCAGCAGAAGATTGAATATCAGGCACATAATGATTTTCTTACAGGTCTGTATAACCGTATGAAATGTGAAGTCGATTTAAGAAAAGTTATAAGAAGAACGGAAAAGGCAGGACTTAAAGGAGCGGTACTGTTTATTGATCTTGATGATTTCAAGCATATTAATGACGGACTTGGCCATCAGTATGGGGATATACTTCTTCAGCAGATTGCGGCAGGACTTACGGGAATTCCAGGTTTGCGTGGACATTGTTACAGAATGGGTGGAGATGAATTTGTAATAATAGTTGAACCTGAAATATTTGGAGACATAAATAATATTATTGGCAATATAACTGCTTTGTTTAATAAGCCGTGGTATCTTATGGAAACTGAATATTTCTGTACAATGAGTATGGGAGTTGCTGTGTTCCCGGATAACAGTGTTGATGTTCATGAAATAACAAGAATGGCAGATGTTGCGATGTATGAGGCAAAGAGGTCAGGAAAGAACGGCTATACTTATTACAGCAGTGAGGTTGAGAATTCGACAGCCAAGAGACTTGATATCGAGAATAACATGAGACAGGCAGTTTCTACAGGAATTGAGGAATTCGTAGTATTCTATCAGCCCGTTGTTGATGTCAACACACAGATGTGTACTTCCTGTGAGGCACTTGTAAGATGGGACAGCAAAGCACTGGGATTTATGGGACCGGGTGAGTTCATACCGCTGGCAGAATATCTTGGGCTTATTACTTCAATTGGTGACTATGTTCTTGAGGAGGCATGCAGAAGATGTAAGCTATGGAATGATAATGGATATCCGGATTTCTATATTAATGTGAATCTGTCGGTAGTGCAGCTTTTACAGAAGAATGTGGTTGAGAATATTAAAAGAATTCTTGATAAGACAGGTGTTAATCCTAAGAATATAGTACTTGAGATTACAGAATCATTTGCAATTAATGATATGCAGAGGGTTATGGATATTATTACAGGTCTTAAGAAGTTAGGACCTAGGATTGCACTTGATGATTTTGGTACAGGTTATTCTTCACTTAACTATATAAAGCAACTTCCTCTTGATATCATTAAGGTTGATAAGACATTTATTGATGATATTGTTGAAGATGATTATGCACAGGCATTTATTAAGCTTATAGTTGACCTTTCCAAGACTATCGGTACTAAGATTGTTGTTGAAGGTGTTGAACATAAGGAGCAGTTTGAACTGCTTAAAAGTCTTGGTGTGGATTATATACAGGGATATTATTTTGGGAAGCCTGTACCAGCCAATATTTTTGAAGAGAAAAATTTAGAGGGGAGATTGGGCGAATGAATATACTGATTAAAGAGGGCAGAGTGCTTGACCCTGCAAGTAAAACAGACAAAGTTATTGATGTGCTTATTAAGGACGGATTTATTGCTGCAGTGGAGGAGAATATTGATGAGTCACAGGCTGATGAAGTGATTGATGCATCAGGATGCATGGTTATGCCTGGACTGGTTGACCTTAATGCACATTTCAGGGAACCGGGACTTGAGCATAAGGAAACTATAAGAACAGGCTCAAGAGCGGCAGCTAGGGGCGGATATACAACAGTCTGCATGATGCCTAATACGAAACCTGTAATTGATAATGTTGATATGCTGCAGTATGTAACAGATAAGGCAGAAGAGGTTACTGACATTAATCTGTATACAATAGCTGCCATGACAGCAGGTCAGGAGGGTGAGTATCTTACTGATTTTGAGGCTCTTAAGGATGCAGGTGCTGTTGCAGTCAGTGACAATGGCGGAACTATTATGAATGCAAGAACTGCAAGGCAGGCTATGAGGCAGGCAGCAGAGGTTGACATTCCGGTATTTGCACATTGTGAAGATACTAACTTGGCTGCAAGAGGTGTTATGAATGCCGGAGAGAGAGCCAAGGAACTTGGTCTTTTCGGAATAATGGATGCCGTTGAGGATGTTATTGTTGCAAGAGATATTCTTCTTGCAAAGAATACAGGTGCAAAGCTGCATATAAGTCATGTGTCTAATAAGGAATCAGCATTTATTATAAAGATTGCCAAGGAACAGGGGATTCCAGTGACAGCAGAGGTTGCCCCACATCATTTCACACTGACAGAGGATGCGGTGAACGGGGATGATGCTAACTTTAAGATTAACCCTCCTTTAAGAAAGGCAGATGATGTAAAGGCTCTTAAAGAAGCGCTTGCATCAGGGGTTATTGATGTTATTGCAACAGACCATGCTCCACATTATCATACTGAGAAGGAAAGACCTTTTGACGAAGCACCGTTTGGTGTAGTAGGTCTTGAAACAGCAGTTCCGGTTACTATTACTGAGCTTGTAAGAACAGGAGTGCTTACTCCGTTACAGATGGTTGAGAAAATGAGTTATAATCCGGCTAAGATACTTGGAATTGACAGAGGAGTTCTTGCACCGGGAAAAGTTGCTGATATAACAGTTGTTAATCCTACAGAAGAGTATGATATTGACAGCAACAGATTTGCTTCAAAGGGAAAGAATACTCCATTTGAAGGAATGCATGTGTATGGAAAGGTTTTATATACGCTTGTTAATGGAAGAGTTGTGTATTCAGACCATAATGGAACAGAAATTCTTATTGAAAGAGAAGTTCCAAAGTTGTAGAATAAAGTGATTTTGCGTATGAATTAAGGAGGCTAAAGTAGATTAATGATTAAGAAGCTTGTTGATAAGATTGTAGAGACTAATGCACCAATAGTTGTAGGACTTGATCCGATGATGAAGTATCTTCCAAAGCATCTTGCAGATGTTGCATTTGAGCAGTATGGTGAGACACTTGAGGGAGCAGCAGAGGCTATATGGCAGTATAACAAAGGCATTATAGATAATATATATGACATTGTTCCAGCTGTTAAACCACAGATTGCAATGTATGAGCAGTTTGGAATTGAAGGACTTAAGGCATTCAAGAAAACAGTTGATTACTGTCACGAGAAAGGCATGATTGTTATCGGTGATGTTAAGAGAGGCGATATTGGTTCAACTTCTGAGGCTTATGCGGTAGCACATCTTGGAAAGGTAAATGTTGGCTCTAAGGCAATTACTCCTTTTGACGAAGATTTTGCAACTGTTAATCCATATCTTGGCTCTGATGGTATCAATCCATTTATTAAGGTTTGTAATGAGCAGGACAGAGGTATATTTATACTTGTTAAGACATCTAATCCTTCAAGTGGAGAATTCCAGGATCAGCTTATTAACGGAAGACCATTATACGAGTTAGTTGGTGAGAAGGTTAATGAGTGGGGAGCTTCAAGCATGGACGGAGATTACAGTAATGTCGGTGCGGTTGTTGGAGCTACTTACCCAGAGATGGGAAGAGTATTAAGAAAGGTTATGCCTAAGGCGTATATCCTTGTACCAGGATATGGTGCACAGGGCGGACAGGGCAAGGATCTTGTTGATTTCTTTAATCCTGACGGACTTGGAGCTATTGTAAACAGCTCAAGAGGAATTATTGCAGCATATACTAAGGAGCAGTATGCGAAGTTTGGTGAGAAGAACTTCGGAGAAGCTTCAAGACAGGCTGCTCTTGATATGATTGCTGATATCAACGGAGCACTTGGCAAGTAATTATACATATTTACACACAGGTTAATAATGGAGATTATTATGGCGTACAGAGAAAATGCGAAGATTCTTAAGGCGGATTGTCTTGCTGACGGAGTCTATGAAATATGGTTTGAAACAAAGGATATTGCTAAGGCCGCTAAGGCAGGACAGTTTATATCAGTATATTCTAATGATGGTTCAAGAATGTTACCAAGACCTATCAGTATATGTAAAGTTGAGAATAATAATTTAAGAATTGTATTCAGAGTTGCCGGCAAGGGAACAGAAGAGTTTTCTAAGATGAAGGCAGGAGAATATCTTGATATTCAGGGACCTCTTGGCAATGGATATGATCTGGGAAAAATTGCTGCAGAGATTAAGGCAGAAGGCAGAAGCTTTGATAAGGCTATTCTTTTCGGTGGCGGAATAGGTGTTCCTCCTATGCTTGAGCTTGCAAGAAGATTAGACTGCCACAGGAATGTTGTAGTTGGTTACAGAAACAGCCAGACTTTCCTTAAGGAAGATTTTGAAGCAGTTGCTGATACAGATGTGTATATTGCAACTGAAGATGGAAGTGTTGGAGCAAAGGGTAATGTATTAGATGCTGTAAAACAGGAAAAGGTTGAGGCAGATGTTATATTTGCATGTGGACCAACTCCTATGCTTCGTGCAATTAAGGCATATGCACTTGAGAATGATATTCCGTGTTATGTTTCATTAGAAGAGAAGATGGCATGCGGAATTGGTGCATGTCTTGCATGTGTATGTAAATCAACTGAGATTGACGACCATTCTCAGGTTAAGAATAAGAGAGTGTGCAAGGAAGGTCCGGTATTTAATGTTAAGGAGGTAGAACTGTAATGAGCGATATTAATATGTCAGTCAATATTGCAGGAGTTGAATTAAAGAATCCTGTGACAGTTGCTTCCGGAACATTCGGTTCAGGCATGGAGTATGGGGAATATGTTGATCTTAACAGACTTGGTGCAGTAACAACAAAGGGTGTTGCCAATATTCCATGGCCGGGCAATCCTACACCAAGAATTGCTGAGACTTATGGTGGAATGATGAATGCTATCGGATTACAGAATCCGGGACTTGATACATTTGTAAAAAGAGATATTCCATTTCTTAAACAGTACGATACTAAGATTATTGTTAATGTTTGTGGAAAATCTGAGGCAGATTATGTGGATGCTGTTGAAAAGCTTGGCGAACAGCCAGTTGACCTTCTTGAAATCAATATCTCATGCCCTAATGTCAAAGAGGGTGGAATTGCTTTCGGACAGGTTCCATCTTCTGCAGAGGCTATTACTAAGGCGGTTAAGAAGGTTGCAAAGCAGCCGGTTATTATGAAGTTAAGTCCTAATGTTACTGATATCACAGAGATGGCAAAGGCTGTAGAGGCAGGTGGTGCTGACGCAGTTTCGCTTATCAATACTCTTACTGGTATGAAGATTGATGTGAACAGAAGAACATTTGCAGTAGCTAACAAGACTGCTGGTGTATCAGGACCTGCTATTCATCCAATCGCAGTAAGAATGGTTTATCAGGTTGCCAATGCAATTAACCTTCCTATAATCGGAATGGGTGGAATCAGAACAGCAGAGGATGCACTTGAAATGATTATGGTTGGTGCAAGTGCAGTTGCTGTCAGAACAGCGAATTTTAATGATCCATATACAACTATTAAGGTTATTGATGGAATCAGGGAATATATGGAAAAGAATAATGTAGCAGATATTAAGGAGTTGATTGGTTGTGTCAGATAGAATACTTTTCTTAAGTAATGGTTCTATATGCTATGACTCAACAACTTACTTTATTGACTGTATAAGTGAAGAATTAAAGGCTATTGGCTGGGAAGTCATGCATATCAGGTTAGATAAAGCCACACAGAGGGATAAGCTGTGTGTGCTGGCTGATGAGTATGACTCCCAGCCTTTTGATTATATATTTGATGTTAATACAAAGCTGGATGCAGTATGTGATGATTCGGGAAGATATTGCTTTGACAGGCTTGGAAAAGCGGTCTGGCATTATATTCTTGACCATCCGTTCTATCATCATGACAGTCTCAAAGTGCCTTTAAAGAACATGAATGTAATATGTCTTGATGAGATGCATAAGAAGTTTGTTGATGAAACCTATCCTCATATTAACAGCTGTATTGTTCTTCCGCTTGCTGCAAAGCAGGCAGAGAGCGGTCTGAAGCCATATGATATGCGTGATAATGACCTGATATTCACAGCGTCCTATACTGACCCTGATATGGTGTATTTTAAGGCAAAGAAGCAGGATAGTGAAAATGTTTATTTTTTTAATACATTTACACAAATACTGTTTGATAATCCAGAGCTTACGCAGGAGGAAGCCATAAGGAAGATATATCCGGGTATCAGCGGAACACAGACAGCAGAGAAGCTGCAGCAGAATTTCATGGCTGATGTTTATATTCAGGCGGCAATCAGGCAGGAGATTGTGGTTCAGCTTATAAGAAATCATGTGCCTGTGAAGCTGTATGGACATAACTGGGATACTTTTCTTACGAAGGCAGAGGTTCTTATGAAGGATAATCTGACATTTATTAAAGAGTTTGTTAAGGTCTGCGGAGAGGTAACATATGGGGAACTTCCGGCAATATATAATAATGCAAGGCTTTCAATTAACCAGCTTCCGTGGTTTAAGGCAGGAATACATGACAGGACGCCGCTTGCACTTATGAATGGCTGTGTGAGTATTACAGATGGAAGTACTTATATGCGCCGGGAGATTCCTATGGATTCAGGAGTTGAATATTATTCTCTTGATGAACTGGAAAATGTTGGAGAGAAGATTAAAAGCCTTGTGGCTGATGTGGGTTCTATGAAGGAGAAAGTGGCAAGAGGCGTTCAGTATGCAGAAGATATGTGGTCGTGGAAGCACTGGGCTGTGGAGTTTGTGGAGGCTGCCAAGGAATGTTGAGGCGTGCTGAGGCGTGGCGCTTGAGACTGTTGGTGAGATAGATATAGTGTGGTGCGGCGTTCAGGCAGGTGCGTTCTATAAGAT
>OIEL01001442.1_pt1 | contig 11635 bp, 9 predicted proteins | sample 1581731 | NCBI WGS metagenome assembly OIEL01 (sample SAMN01760977, study PRJEB22395) | human gut metagenome | reverse complement strand
CCGGCGGCAGCGACGCCGACGGTGCGGGTTCGTGGGAATCGGCACACCGCCACGACACGCTGGGCTTCGAGGTGGAGCGCATCCTTCCGGGAGGCATCGTACGCTCGTTCGCCTATGATGACATAGGCCGTCTGGTGGATGCCCGCACACGCAAGGACTCGCGCACACGGCACATGCGCCGCTACCGCTGGGGCGTCGCCGACAGGCTGTTGTCCGTGGAGGACAGCAGGCGTGGCGAGACACGCTACTCCTATACCCCGACGGGGCAGCTCGAAAGGGCGGAATACCCCGACGGCAGGGTGCAGTGGAGGAAGAGCGACCAGACGGGAAACCTGTATCCCGACCCGGACATGAAGTTGCGCCGCTACCTCGGTGGCGGACGGCTGGAGCCGGACGGCGAATGGCACTGCGAGTACGACGCGGACGGCAACCTGACGGAACGCTACCTCGGCACGGGAAGGTGGCTTGACGGCAAGAAGGACCGCTGGAGATACCGGTGGAACGCCGACGGCTCCCTGGCAAAGGTGGTGCGGCCCGACAAGAGGGAGGTGGAGTTCACATACGACGCGCTCGGGCGCAGGCTCTCCAAGAGCTTCGGCACGACTGTGACGCGGTGGGTGTGGAACGGCAACGTGCCGCTGCACCAGTGGAAGCAGCATAGGGAATACTCCGTCATGGAGGACAGGTGGAACACAGACACGGAACGCCGCGACATGACGGTATGGCTCTTCGACGAGGACTCCTTCGTGCCGGTGGCAATGATAAAGGAAGGCAGGTCCTACTCGATACTGACCGACCAGCTCGGAACGCCGACGGAGGCATACGACACCGAGGGCAACGAGGTGTGGAGCCGGGTGCTCGACATGGACGGGAACGTCATCGAGGAGACGGGCAACAGGGGGATGATACCGTTCCTGTTCCAGGGGCAGTATTATGACCGGGAAACAGGATTAGCATATAATAGGTTCAGGTATTACTCACCGAAGATGGGAATGTATGTATCGCAAGATCCGATTGGGCTTGGCGGAGGAATACTTAATCTGTATGGATATGTTGATGACACAAATGTGTGGATTGATTCATTTGGTCTTGACTGGAATTATGTACTTATCAACTCTAAAGGAAATGTATTTTACTCAGGTAGAGCTTCTGATAATGCGAATCTAAGCGATGTCGCTCGCAGACATGCTGGCACAAAAGGTGCTGATGGTACTCGTTTTGGAAATGGAGATACACTTGTTCAAATTACTAAACCCCAAATAACATCTTATGCTGCTGCAAGAGGGGTTGAACAATTTGGTATAATGAACTCTTCTACTCCATTGTTAGGGTATCGGAGTACGAATGTAAGAGGCAATAAAATTGCAGGAATTAGCAGCAGTAATAGAAATATTGAAATATATATGTCTGAAGGAGAATCTGTAATAAATGGTAAAACATTAGCTGATATGATTGCAAAAGGGAAAAAAATGACCTTTGAAGAATACCAGACAAAAAAAACATATAAAAAATAGATTTAAATTTTATGACATCACATAAATGTTTACATAATCAGAGTATTGAGGAGTTAGCGTTCCAATATAGCAGATGTATGAATGAAAAAAATAAAATTGTATCATTTTTTTTGGCAAGTTTATCTACAAAAAAAATGATATGGAGAAGTTTTTTACCTGCATTTGTGATTGCTCGTACTTATCCTATACATGTGTTTGAAGCTGGTGATAAAACCGATATTTGGAATAATCCCATATGTCGGATTTGTTTACAGAGTGAAAATTGGGGATTGAAAGAAGACAAATATAATTTTTATTTAAAACAAGCAGAATTAGGGGGGGGAATTAATGTCCCAACAATAGGATTTTATATAGTTCTATTATCAGAGTTCAACAAATTAAAAGATTATTACGCATACCCAAATTATGAGGATATATCTATTTTTTCTCATATTATGTTATATCTTACTGAAGCAAAAGAATCAGAATCTCTAAAAAAAGATATATTAAAAAAAATAAAATCTATACCTGGCTTTCATAGTAATGTTTTCCAATGCCAATGTCTTCTACAGACATTAGGCTTTTGTGGAATATTAGAAACGGAACAACACAAGAGTCCATTTCATGAATATGTAAATCTATCTTTTGCACCTAAAAAAACACATAATTCTGACTGGGCCTATCCCGTTGATTTTTGGACACCATTAGATGGCATAAATAAAAAAGCTTTTGAATATTGGTTTGGGGGATACCCTCCATTAGAAAATTATTGGAGATAACCATTGAATAAATGATAAGGGATATGTAATATTGATTCTTTCAATAGGTAATTTTAATATGGACAATAAGTTTACATGGCTACCATTCTATAAAGAACTATCCAACTGGCTACTCGGAAAACAGAATAGCCAGTTAGAGCTTATATCTAAGTTAAAAGAAATCGGTATTACCGGTTTTCGCGATGGTACAGAAAAAGGTAAAGAGATTACACTGCAAGAAATAGACCCATTCACATTCTTGGCGTATCTCAACAAGTTTCACTCCGATGAAAGGAGAGTTGAAATCTTACAGGATTTAAGGCGTAAGCTACCTTTTAAATGTCCAGAACCGACAGATGTATCAGGCATCCCGACCACACATCCCATGAAAGTGCATCTATTCCCATGGAAGACAATCAGGGGCAACAATGATATAAATGTATTATGGGAATTGTTCGGACAGGTAAAAGAAGGGAAAGTAGATGAAGAACTTTTTCAAACGGCATTGAACATTAAAAGTGTCGGAAAGGGAAAACTCAGTATTGTTCTGTTCTACGCTAATCCGGAAAGATATGTTCCTTTGGACTCCAACACTTCATCGTATCTAAGAAGTAAAAAACTGGGCTACATTTATGATAGTTTTGCATCATATAATGAGTTGTCAGAAAAAATAGTCAAGACTCTTGGGAAACGTCCATGGGAGATTTCATACGAGGCATATAATTATACACCGGAGAGTGATTCATCAAGTATTGGTAGCATCCGGACTCTATTCGAGAAGCTTGAAGATGAATTAGAGGACGATATGGATTACCATATCTTTTATCGAGGACAGTCAGATAAGAGTTTTGGATTGATTCCCTCCATCTATCGAGAGAAATTCTTAATCCAGAATGAAAATAGAATTTTCAGAGATATTATCGCTCAAAGTCCGGCTGATTTCAAAGGGTGTACATCTACCTTTGAGAAGTTGGTCAAGATGCAGCATTACTCCTTGCCGACACGCCTCTTGGATATTACTACAAATCCTTTGGTAGCTCTGTATTTTGCGTGCGAGAATGATGCCGTTGACGGAAAACTGTTCCGATTCGAAGTTCAAACGTCAGATATTAAATATTTTGATAGCGATGCCGTCAGTGTCGTTTCTAATATCGCCAAACGCCCAATAGATTTCAGTATCGAAGATTTGAGAGAACTGGATAGGAATGAGTTCAACTCCGAAGAGGAAATCCAATATCTTCTGCATGAAATTAAGTACGAGAAACCTCATTTTCAGAATGTGATTGACTCAAAGGATATCGAGAGAGTCTTTTGTGTAAAACCGATGTTTGACAATCCTCGTATAATCCGGCAGTCCGGGGCATTTTTCCTTTATGGTATCAATGGCAATAAAAGCCAACCAGCATCACTCAACTTCAGCTACAAAGTGTACATCATCAATAAAGCGCAGAAGCAGAAAATCAGGAAGCAGCTTGAAGCCCTCGGCATAGACAAATCAACGTTGTTCCCAGAAGTCGAACACGTGGCCGAACATATAAAGGACAAATATCATCTGCCTAAATAACCTTTCCCTCATTTTAAAAAAAACAAGCCGAGCTATTACACGGATAGCTCGGCTCTCAGCTTGAAAAAATTACATCAAGTCTTAATTTCGTGGTACATCTTGAACTTGCAAGCATTTCTCTACTTTGTATAAATAATACCTACATTTTATTATTACAAATGTTACTATTATACGAGAAATTACTATATGCCCTATGAATAGAATGAGGGGAAAGAGCAATACAATCAAACTTATAACAACAAACGGGAACTCAAATTCAGAGAAAAACTTATAAGTCCAATCAAAGCTAACAATTCCAACTACAAATAGCGTAATAAAAAATATAAATCTAATATTTGACCATAGATTTCTACTATATTTCCTACAATCTTCTTGATAAAGGTTATAGCCCGATATAAATAGCTCTATAACTAAAACTATCTGAGAAGTTACTAAAATATAAGTTTTTACAAGTGCTTCATGTTGAGACCCAAACATCCCGATACAAAACAAGCATAAGAAACCGTATAATCCAGCATATAATCCGATGAAACCACAACCTTCCAAATCAAGTTGGTTTTCATCAGTCAGATATTTTAAACGGCGATATGCCTTATCTAAATAGGCACTATTTAATATACATTCACTATTCTCACTTTTTAAACTCTCTGTTATAATATCATTAGCACGAGACAATACCGCCCGTACCGACAACTTTAAATCTTTCTGATATTTACGATAAATTTCAGTCAGTACATGCTTGTTATCAAGATAGTATAATCCAAAGTCAAAAGCAATTATAAATTGTATGAATGCAAGTAGATTAATACATTCTATTCCAGACATTTTTCTATTCAAGTTTTTTAGCTCTCCATTCTTCTCCGTTATGTTTTAATACATATTCAGCAACGTACTGTATTAAATCAACCGGATGGAAAGAATAACGCAAATTCCCTTTACGATAAGTAACCGATAACATAAGTTCTTTCTTGTCTTTATAAAACCCAATAGCCTCATTATACTTGATTTCTAAGTTCTTTTGGTTTTCTTCCAAAAAGATACTATTGGTTATTTTTTTCAAAGAGTCTATCAATTTCTCGATAGAGCTTTCTACCGGAACTTTCAATAAGGTATGACGCAACTTATAATCAAACTTTAACTCTTTGTTTTTAGATTCATAGTATTCCTTATCAACAGCAATAACCACAAATTTTCCTTTCCCGATTAATTTTGCTGCGTCGGCATCTACTTTTCTGCATAGTAATTTATCACCATTAGAGATGTCTTCAGGTGACATAGAGGAGCCTTCAACAGTAAATATTAAGGGATTCTCAGATTGTTTATACTTAGAAATGTCTAACATTGAATTTTCACACGGAATCCTATCTGGTAACATTTCAAGACCTTTCAACGGAGTTACACTCAACGTAGGATCTCCAGCCGCCACACTCATAGTACCATCGGCATTCATACCGTTGGTATGCACTTCTTTCCCAAAGGCAAAGTGATAAAGATTAGATACTAACTGTTTCAATTTCAACATATTAATTAATAGTATGCATCTAAGCGCACATTTATGATTCGCAAAGTTAGCGTTTTTTCTCATAACTCGCAAGTTTATAGGGGTTAAACATCAATAATGCCATCGTATGAGGCCCTTGCCTGAACTGTAACAAGAGGATTACACAACAGCCCTCACTCACTAATAAAACATTCTACCATAAAAACAAAAAGAATGCAATGAATGATTACGATTTAACCTCTTTTAAAAGCCGGTTTGCTTTGCCTGTGATGAATTGAATAGCAGGATGAAAAAAGACTATGTAAGATAATATTTTTGTGAGGAGGACAGCCTGTAAGCAGTGTTTCTTCTATTTTGTCGGTTAATAAATTTAATTGATTGCTTGTTAAGTTCAAGGGAAAATTCTATATTTGCGAAATATGATATCCTCCTTCTTGTCTTGAAAGCGGTCTGACTGCTTTAACCAAGGCGAAATGTCTTGGTTTTATAATAAATAATAAGATCAGCATGGCAGAATTAAAGGCAACCGTGTGCTTGCAAGGGAAGGATATAGAAGTGATTTCATCACACATTGAATTTAACCGCAAGACAGATAATAAAGGAAGGCCAGTGACAAATGTTATTGGCGGACGTATTACCATAACCGTTGAATCTACCAGAGAAACTACTATTCTTGAAGCAATGGTAAACAGTCCTTTCAAAGCGATAAGCGGCAAGGTGATTTATTACAACACTAAGGATAATTCAATCTTTCGTGTCGTGGAGTTCAAATATGCGTATATCGTATATTACAAAGAGGTTTACAATGTTGACAGGAAACGCCAAATGTATTCCACCATCACATTTTCTGCGGATATTATTATGATAGGAGACGCATATTTAAGCAATCAATGGTAAGACTGACGATTCCTGCAAGCCTTTATTGGATCTTTCAAAGAAGAAACATGAAATTTAGTTGTTTGGATATTATTGTATTAAGAAATATCACTAACTTTGTTCATTGTGGATGTGGCGATAATGGATTTGCAGCGTCGTTTACTATTTCAATATTTAATGTTCTTATTGCTACATTTTTGTTTTTCAATGGAGTTAAAATAGAATTATGTTAATAACAAGGGTATGAATACTTTGATTCTTGATTTTTTAAACAGCTATGCTGATAATACTAATCCTCAGTATGCCGTGATGCTGAAAGGAAAATGGGGATGTGGCAAAACTCATCTTATAAACGAATGGAAGAAGAGGTTTGATGGAACCGCAGATACCGACGGGGAAATTACGCTAAAGCCCATCTACATTTCGACCTATGGAATGGATAGCGTGAATGACATCAAGACAGCTATAGATAGGGAATTAAATCCTTTCTTCTATTCGAAAACGGGGCGTTTCATAAAGGGAGTTTTGAAATTAGCCGGTAAGGTAGTCTTCAAGACGAGTATGGATTTTAATGAAGACTCTAAAGAGGATGGTTCATTTTCCGCAACACTGGATTCGTTGTCGTTACTACAAGTGAAAGACGACAGTATAAAAGGTGTAAAGTTTCTGATATTCGATGACATCGAAAGGTGCCTGATAGAGATGAAGGAATTGTTAGGCTTTATCAACTATTTTGTAGAGCATTGTAATTGTCATGTTGTCGTAATTGGAGATGAGAACCACCTTGAAGAACTTCCCAAGGCTGTATGGGATGAGTTTAAGGAAAAGACCATAGGCAGGGAATTTGAAATACAACCTGACATAGAAGAAGCCATCGAATACTTCCTTGGCGAAGTACCGGTATCCGATTATTTGAAAGAAATGCGTGATTTCATTATTGCCTGTTTTAAGTGTACAAAATCCGACAACTTACGGGTTTTGAGACAATGTTTATATGATTTTAAAAGCCACTTAAACAAACTTCCTCCCGAGCTGGTTGAAAAGGATAATATCTTTCTCAAAAATATTCTTGGGTCATTTATTGCAGTGTATGCAGAGTATAATAATAGTGAGAACAAAGAGGTAATTTGTAATTGGAGTAGAAATTGTCGGATTTCACTACTCCAAGATAATAATGAGAATAAGCAAAGGATACAGCATCTAAGGGAAAAATATCACTCTTTGAACAAGGAGCTAATTTATAATGTCTTAAATCCGGAGTATGTTACGGCTATTATACAATATATTATCACAGGTGCTCCACTTGTAGAATTTATTGTTACGGAGATAAGGGATAAGCAAAAAGGATTGAAACCTTGGGAAATGCTATCCGGCTTTTTCGATATGGAGCAGCAAAAACTTGAAAGTATTTGTCAGGATACTATAACATCCATATTGGATAGAGAGATAAAAGACGCTTATCAACTTGGTTATAGTATTGCGTATCTATCATATTTTCACGCTATTGGCATTTTCTATTTTATACAGGCTTATGTCTCTTTAATAAAAGTAAGAATAGCAGAGATGATTGATATCCAAACCAGTTTAGAGGAACTTTATCAGCTAAGAGGGCTTTTTATTAGTGGATGTAATTATGTAACCACAGATTCCAAGACCTCAATAACGGATGATATTGTGGACTATTTCTTGCAGAAGATGAAATCAAAGATAAATGAGTTGCCGGATCAAATGCAAAAAGCACTGCGTAATTTGACTGAAGGAACAGTAGAACAACTTATAATCATAGACAGATTGCCTTATCCAGATAAAAGTTGTACATACGAACTTCGTGCTATATTTGCATATGAAGATGCCAATGCTCTTTTTGATGCTATCTGCAAACTAAGCAATAAAAGCAGAAATACTTTTACGCAATTTCTTGCTTATCATTATAATTTTGACTATGATTTACAAGATGTGGGAGACAGATATAAGGCAGATGTTCCTTGTTTACTCAAGTTGAAAGATTTGGTCGGTAATGAAATCAGTATATCAAAAGGAGTGGATAAACTTGCCTTCATAAGATTAAAAGATGCCTTGCTTGAAGCTATTAGGAGGTGTGAAGGCAAAAGTGATACATTGCCACCAATGTAGAAGCTAAAAATGACGTATCGCAAAAAACGGATATGCGATGAAAGGTCATTCTCCCTATTGGGCTAAAATAGAGGATATGAGGGCTATAAAGGGAAACGGGTGGCGGCGGGGAATCGGGAGGCTATAAAGGGAGGAAGGATGCCATAAAAGAGTAAAGCCGTCGGCAGACCGGAGCGCAAAAAAATCCCTCTGCCCAGTCATCGCGACCATGCAGAGGGAACGGTTAAATTATGATTATGTCAAGCAGCTTCGGCAATAGCTTCGTGTTTGGCAGCCTGTGGTTGTTCGGCCTCTTTCAGACTTTCATCAATCCTGTGCTGGAGTTCCTTGCATTCCTGTTTGAGCCTTGACAGCTCATCAGTCTTGCTCCACTGGCGACAAACGATTTTCTGCAATGTAGGAATTTCGCTTTCTATCCGCTCTACCGCCTTTTGTTGCTTCTCGATAAGAGAGGGCAATTTGCTTAATGCTCCATGCGGATATTGCGCCGACTCAACGAAACCAAGCGGCAGCGCACCGCTTAGGCCGCATCGGTATTTCAACCCACTTATACCCTCTACAAAGAATGTATTGCGGTCAAACGTACCGTCCATATTATACTCGCTATGCACCAACAAGTTCAGTCCTGCATACGTGCCAACTGTGCCATACGCTCCGTTGCGGTAGGTCTTGGCGATACGGTGCAACTCCCGGCCAACTTCCTCGGTACTGGCTTGCGGCAAGTTCAAAAGCAGGGTTGCCTTTGCCCCATTATACGAGTTGATGTATTCCAAATCCCTCTTGAAATCGGCCTCAGTACGCTTTGCCTTTTCGACTTCTTCCTGACAGGCAGCTATTTTACGCTCGGCACGGATGCGTTCTTTCTTGAAAATAGCCTGTTCCTTTTCAAGCTGCATAATCTTGTTGTCGAGCTTCGTCTTGTTCAGCAAGTCGTTATTGCCTGACAGAATAGCCACGAACTCGGCGAAGTTCATACCGCTGTCCTCATCCATGCCTCCCTCGTCAATACGACGCACGGCGATTGTGCCGTTGTTAATTTGATTGATAAACATCTGCTTGTTTTTCAACAGATTAAACTTGTAGGCGTCGAGGGTCTTTTCCGTACCATAAATTACGATATCCACCACATTGTCACCCCACAGCTTTACAGTGTTGCCTTTGCGTACTGCCCTGCCATTGCGTTGCTCCATGTCAGCAGGTCGATCGGGTAGGTCAAGGGCATTACTGCCCTCTTCCCCCCTCAGAACCGTACGTGAGGGTTTCCCCTCATACGGCTCAAGCTTTTCAAAGTCTCTGTTCGTGTGCAGAGACCGGCTCATCCTACTTCTTGTTTCCATTGTTTTTACGGGATAATTTGAAACATTCATCATGAACCAACAGATTGCATTTCCGTCCGTCTTGTACGGTCGGCATTACATTCCATGCCTTATGCGTGTCAATCGGTTCACCACATATCGGACATTTCCGACCTTGCTTTTCCCATAGGTAAAGCAGGGATTTACGTCCTTTCAGCGTCACAAGCATCTTTGACTTCATTCTTTTATTGAAGTACAGGCGGCAGTCTGCGTCAAACGGATTCATGTCCCCCTTTATCTGCGTATATTGCAGAAAAGGAAACGAAGATGCCAGTTTCAACAAGGTAAGTTGGTCTTCTTTGCCGTTTGATTTCTTGAACTTAGCCGCAAAAGTCCAGCTGTTCCCTCGGATATTGTGCCAATAGCGGTCTTTTATCCACTGTTTCCCTTTCTTGGAATGACGGCGTTTAGCCCATTGCCACAAGGCGAGAAATATCTGATGGTCGATTCTGTGAAAAGAATCACGTGTCGCCCCATGCTGATAATATGCTCCCCATCCTCGAATTTTAGCATTCAACATCCTGATTAATGATTCCTGCTTGCAACCCTTATGACCTTTTGTCACCTTACGGATATTCTCCATAAAGCGTTTTTCGGCTTTCTTGGTCGGCTTGGTCAATATTTCATTGCCGAATTTGCGGATGTTGAAACCGAGAAAATCGAAACCGTCACGGATATTGGTTATCACCGTCTTTTCTTCTGATAAGGTCAGACCTCTTTCAGACATAAAGTCGGCTACCAATGGCTTGATTTCCTTTTCAAGTGTTTCACGGTTCTCGCAGGTAATTATAAAGTCATCAGCGTAACGGACAAGATTCACCATTGGCGAATATAACTTACCTTTGATTCTAACTCGTTTATATTTCTCTGCAAGGACTTTCTGCAATCCGTCCAATGTCATATTGGCAAGCGTGGGAGAGATAATGCCACCTTGTGGCGTTCCCTCCTCTGTCGGGAACATCTGTTTGTTGAAGATATAGCCGCATTTCAACCATTTTCGGAGCATTGCCTTATCCATAGGGATGTTGGCAAGCAGCCATTCATGGCTGATATGGTCGAAGCACCCCTTTATGTCACCCTCCAGAATCCATTCGGGAGAATAGCCTTTTCGGAGAATGTTATGGCATTGCATTACCGCGTCCATACAGCGGCGTTCCTTGCGGAAACCGTATGAACGTGAGTCGGCTGTTGTTTCCGACACTGGTTCTAATGCCATAAGGTAGAGTGCTTGCATGGCTCTGTCTTTCATTGTCGGTATTCCCAACGGTCGCAGTTTGCCATTACTCTTTTTGATGTGGACTCTTCTCAATGGCTTCGGCTGGTAGCCTCTGCGTTTGAGTTCGCTTATCGCTTGTGTTTTTGCTTCGGGTTTCTCCCATGTTTCCATGTCCACTCCGGGGGTGTTGCCACCTCCGTTAGAAGTAACTCTCTTTACGGCTAAGGCTTTTGCGTAAAAAGAGTGGGTCAGCGTCCACTGCAAGGCTTTCACCTTGTTGTATCTGCCTTCCTTCTGAGCCTTTACAATTCGTGCTTGTAGCTTTCTGACAGCCAACTCCGCTTTAGTCCAGTCTATTCTGTCCCAAAGTGTTTGCTGATTGTCAGCAGGCGCACACGATGTCTTGTTTTCGTTCATTTGCTTTCCTCCTTTTGAAAGTTCTAAAAGTTAATTGTAAAGAATCACCATTTGACAACATTCGGTTTGATTGCCTACCTAATGTCGTCACAGAAGTCTGCCCACTTTCGTGTCGGATGATGTCGCCCACATCAGCCCGTGATGTCGGTTCAATCCGTATCCGCTCCATTACAGAACGGCATTCGCTTTTTCTGTTATCTTATACCTGCACACCATTCGGCTTTCATTGCTGTCAGCTTACCTGTCATTTTTACATGACAGGAGATATACAGGCTTACCATGTTCCACATAGATAACTAACGGATAGGTTAGGTTCTGTCTC
>OIEL01001433.1_pt1 | contig 11681 bp, 8 predicted proteins | sample 1581731 | NCBI WGS metagenome assembly OIEL01 (sample SAMN01760977, study PRJEB22395) | human gut metagenome | reverse complement strand
GGAAGCTGGCACACAGTTTGTAGATGTCGGTATTGCAGAAGAACACGCAGTAGCTCTTGCTTCGGGTATCGCAACCAATGGCGGAAAACCTGTTTACGGAGTGTATAGTACATTTATCCAACGTTCATACGATCAACTTTCGCAAGATCTCTGTATCAATAATAACCCGGCTGTTTTGTTGGTATTCTGGGGTACACTGTCCGGAATGAATGATGTAACTCACCTCTGCTTCTTCGATATTCCGCTTATCAGTAATATTCCGAATATGGTTTATCTGGCACCGACTTGCAAAGAGGAATATCTTGCTATGCTAGAATGGAGCATCCGCCAAAATGAACACCCGGTTGCAATCCGTGTGCCGGCAACAGATGTTATTACTTGTGGGGAACCGGTGGAGACTGATTATAGTGTTCTCAATCGCTATAAAGTGACGCATCGTGGAGCGAAAGTAGCCATTCTTGCTTTAGGTTCGTTCTATGGATTGGGACAGTCGGTTGCATCACTTCTGAAAGAAAAAGCCAATATTGACGCAACACTCATCAATCCGCGTTACATCACCGGTGTAGACAACGAACTGATGGATGAACTGAAAGCAGATCACGAATTAGTGATTACGTTGGAAGACGGTGTATTGGATGGCGGTTTCGGTGAAAAGATTGCCCGTTATTATGGTGCTACAAACATGAAAGTTCTGAACTTTGGAGCTAAAAAAGAATTTGTTGACCGATATGATATACAGGAGTTTCTCCGTGCTAATCATTTGACGGATGAACAGATTGTAGAAGATATCACAGCAGTGATCGGTTAAAATCAAACCCATTCACTATATATTCAGGTAGGTTGATGTATACGGTCTTTAAGGACAGCTGCATCAACCTACTTCCATTTTCATTCAAATCAGTCAACTTATTATTTAAATTCATTACATTCCCTATTCAGTTCAGTAATTCCCCATTCAGTTCAGCAATCCTTTCCGTTCAAATCAATAATCCTTTCCGATAATTCAACGGAGTCTGTCCCGCATTTCTTTTAAAGAACTTACAAAAACCGGCTGCATCACTAAACCCCAGTTTAGCAGCAATCTCGCCAACCGTAAATTTGGTAGAACTCAATAAAGTACGCGCTTCCATTACTAACAATTCATTAATAAGGCTATTGATAGTCTTACCTGTTCCAAGACGTACAATGCGTGCCAGGTACTGTTCACTAATAGCCAGTTTATCCGCATAAAAGCTCACGAAATGTTCTTCCCTGAAATTACGAGTAACGAGTGCATGAAATTCTTGCAGAACGTGGTCTTTACGACTGATCTCTTTTTTGATAACGGTCTTTCGGGAAAGAAAATCTGCTATATCCAAAAACAGAGAATTGCACGCTGCCTGTATACGCCGGAAAAGGAAATGATGTTCAATATTCATCAGATGCATCAATACTTCCAGCTCCTTATGGATGATTTGAGCTTCGTACTCCGTCAACTGAATCGTATATTGCTTATTCCGTCTCATGGTTGCCAACAGAATTGCCGTGATTTGTGTCAGATAAGAATCGTCCGTCCGCATGGATTCGGAAAGGGCAAGAGTGATAAATTTAATATCCCGACTTGAATAAAGATGTTCCGTGAGATAATTTGCTCCGTGAATAAGTAACATATTCGGTTCTATCGCAATAAACTCTCCATTCAGTAGAATTTCCGAACGGCCTTCAAGAACGAATATCATATAAAGCTCCCGATTGAAATAACATTCATTTGCCGGATAACTTCTGTCTTTATATTCACTCCGGAAACAGACTACCTCCTCTTTATAATGAGGAAGTTCAGGATGCTCCTTCAATAGTTGCGTATTATCAAATATACGAGATTTTACCATTTACACCTTTATTTTATGACGTAAAAATACGATTTGTTTCGGATATGACAAAAACTGTATGGAATTAGATAATCTATTTCAGAGTAAAAAACAGGACCTTTGCATATCCTTTTCAATACATGAGAAGAGAATCAATAGAAAGAGGTTAAAAAGACATGGAAATGAAAGAGATTTTTAAGAGGTATTTAGTGTTTGTTATCGGACTCTATTTTCTAGCGGCAGGTATCGTGTTGATTATACGCTCGGCATTAGGAACTACTCCCATATCGAGCATCAATTATGTGTTAAGCCTGAATAGTCCTTTATCGTTGGGTACTTGCACATTTATCATCAACATGGTACTTATCCTGGGACAATTTTGGTTAATCCGAAAGAATAGAACCCGACAGGATATTATTGAAATTCTTCTTCAACTACCGTTCTCTTTTATCTTTTCGGCATTCATTGATTTCAATATGATGCTGACAAGCGAACTGCATCCCGCTAATTATGGTATGTCGATTGCTTTATTACTTACAGGATGCATGGTGCAGTCTATCGGAGTAGTGCTTGAACTGAAACCAAGAGTAGCCATGATGAGCGCAGAAGCATTTGTGAAATATGCATCCCGCCATTATAACAAGGAATTTGGAAAGTTCAAAGTTTATTTTGATATTACTTTGGTTACATTAGCCGTGATTCTCTCGCTCCTGCTGACTCAAGGTATTCAGGGAGTACGCGAAGGATCACTCATTGCCGCTTGTATAACGGGGTATATCGTCAGCTTCCTAAATCAGAAGATAATGACTAGAAAAACTCTCCATAGATTACTGCCGGTCTGGAAGTAAGCCCTATATCTATTTAAAATAAACGCCTTATAAAAGGAGTCATATAAAAAGGTCAATATAAGAAAATCACTATAAAAGAAAGTCGCTTCTCTGTTAGAATCTGATTGATTCTTTCAAAGAAGCGACTCTTTATTTTAGATATAATTACACTCGTATTTACTTCTTCTGACTATCTATCTCTTTCAGAAGTTCATCCACAGCCACCTTTAGTTGGGTATCCTCTCCTTTGACTACTGTTTCCGGATTATTGGCAACCTTTACATCCGGTTCCAATTGGGTATTTTCCAAATAACTGCCGTCAGGCAAACGATAACCGACGATAGGAATACCAAAAACCAGTGAAGGATCTTGTAAAGTTTCCCAGGACACACTTGTCATAGTACCCGGAACAGGCATACCGACAAGTTTGCCAATCTTTTGATGTTTATATACCCACGGAGTTCCATGTGCATTCGAGTAGTTGGCCTCACATTGCAACATAATGGAAGGTTTGTTCCAACGACGACTCGGCATATCACAAGCTTCACGTCCGCGTACTACCTGTGTGAAGTATTTCTGACCACTGAACAGTATTTCAATATCTTCATGCAGACGGCCACCACCGTTGAAACGGGTATCAATCACAATGCCTTCGCAGTTGTTATATTTTCCCAGAATGTCCGAGTATACAGTACGGAAGCTGTCATCTCCCATCGACTGAATATGAACATATCCCAAACGTCCTTTCGACCATTTTTCAACATCTGCCGCACGTTGTTTTACCCAACGTTTGTATAATAACCCATTCAGTTGCCCGTTGGTGACCGGTATCACCACTTCTTCCCAACGCTCTTTACTTTGTGGATTGTAGATTGAAATCAATGTTTTCTTCCCTGCTTTATTATTCAGCAAGCAGGTTATGTCATTATCGAGAGTTATCTCTTCTCCATTAATCTTTTCAATGATGCAACCAGCCTTTACTTTGGTACGTGAATGATCGAACGGACCTTTTTCTATTATTTCAGCAATCTGCATTCCTTTTCCCTGATAATTCCAGTCGAACAAGAGTCCGAGATTAGAAGTGACATCTCCTTTTCCTTTGGGAGAATAACGTCCTCCGGTATGTGAAACATTCAGCTCACCCAACCACTCACTCAATAATTCTGCAAAGTCATAATTGTTATCAATATGAGGCAGGAACTTACGATAAGCATTAGTCATAGCATCCCAGTCAACCCCGTGCATATTGACATTGTAGAAGCGTTTTTGATGCTGTTTGTACACATGGTCAAACATCGTTTCACGTTCGGCAGCCAAATCCATTTTCATTTCAGCCTGATAGCTGATGGACTTCAACGCATCCGACTTAGCATCCATCTTTTGCATAATCCGGCTTCCCAACAAAAAGACATCTCCTTTTTTGTCCAACATCAACGATGCCCAACCGGTATTGAGTTTGTGCAGACGCTTCGTATCTTTTTCACGGAGATTCATTTTCCAAAGGTCATATCCATCTTCGAACGCACAGAAATAGTAAAGATCTTCCCCGTCTTTTGAAAGTATGGCACTACCCAAGTCGGATGAATTGGGAGTCAGACGTACGATACGGTCTTCAATGCCGTTCAGCTCGACAAGTATCTCTTTTTGGTCTGCCTTATCCTCGTCGATCTTGTCTTTGTCAGCATTTCCTTTATCTGCTTTTTCCGCCTTAGACTTCTTTCCGTCTTTCGTCTTATCATCATCTTTCTCCTTTGCCTTCTTCTGTTCCTTTTCAAATTCCTTGAGTAATTCGAAATCTTCCTTACTCAAACGGTAACGATCATAAGCATCCTGATTGAGAAACACCAACATCACATCTTGCTGCGATCCCCAGGAAGCATGCGCACGCATACCATAGCGTTCGGTTTGGAAAAGAATAGCATTCCCATCGAGTACCCAACGCGGAGCACCACTGATATATCCACTATTTGTCAGATTAGTAATTTCCCCTCCCTGTGCGCTGACAATGCCTACATCCGAATAAGGATCGTGGCGGTTGCCTATAAATTCAAGAGTGAACCATTTACCATCAGGCGACCATTCGTAATCGAATCCACCTCCGGTGTTATACCATGTAGAACCATCCGTTACCTGACGTACCTTTTTTGTTTTCAAATTAAGTACCATCAAACGATTACGGTCTTCGATAAAAGCCAATTCTTTGCCATCCGGTGAATATTGCGGATAAGCACGTTCTACCGTTTTGGACGGTAGTAATACTTCCTCTTCAATAAGAGTAGCATTAGGGAAATTCGGGTCTTCCTTACGACTTATTTTGGCGGTATAAAGTTGCCAGTTACCGGTTCGCTCACTGGCATAAACCAGTGTCCGATTGTCCGGAGCAAAAGAAACGGCAGCTTCTTTTGCCGGAGTATTTGTGATTTGCTTGGTGGTAGCATAATCAGTTGAAGTCACAAACACATCACCACGTACAATAAAAGCAATTTGCTTACCGTCCGGAGATACAGAAGCGGAAGTTGCTCCCTGTGAGAATTTAAGTGTAGCAAGCTGCTGCCCATCATCACGGACCAGTTCTACTTTTACTTTTTCCGGACGTGCACCAGACTTCTGTGTGTATAACTCACCATCATAGGTATAACATAAGGTACCTTTATCGCTGACAGACAAAAAACGTACCGGGTGAGTTTTGAAAGTAGTCACAGCTTTCACTTCCTGTGGGGTATTCAAAGGGAAAGTATACACATTGAAAGAACCTCCATCACGCTCACTTAAAAAATAGACAGCATTACCATCAGGTGCATACACAGGATTACGGTCCTCTCCTCCCCGGTTTGTCAGGTTCGTATGTTTTCCCGTTTGGGTGTTATATAACCAAATATCTCTCGTAATGGAAGAAGTATGATGCTTTCTCCATTCATCCTCAAACCCTTTACGATCCTGATAAAGAAAGTTCTTCCCTGTTTTATCAAAACAGACCAGTTCGGCAGGAGTACCCAGCACTTGCTCGGTACGTCCGCCAGCAACAGGAACTTTATATAATTCCGTCATTGCTCCTGTAGGAAACAGGGCACTGCTTGCCGGATCCTGTATAGAGGCAGAGAAAAAGACATACTTTCCATCCGGAGTAAAAGCCGACGGTATTTCTGATGCAGAATGGTAGGTCAATCGCCGGGCGGCACCTCCGTCAGCAGGCATAATGAATAAATCAAAATTTCCATTCCGGTCACTGGCAAACGCAATTTGCTTGCCATCGGGCGACCAAACCGGACTGGCTTCATAAGAGGTTTGTGTGGTGAGTTGAACAGCTGTTCCTCCTTGTGCTGGGACTTTATAAATGTCACCCTTGTAACAAAAAACAATTTCTGATCCATCCGGTGATATACGTGCATCACGCATCCACAAAGGAGTAATTGCATAGCTGGATAATGCTGATAGTACCAGCGCTAAAGAAGTTATTAGTTTCTTCATATCAAATTATTATAAATTTATTCCGATAAATCGGTTTGAATTAGTTTTCCCGTGTAATTATAAAATGTGCTGTCACCAAAGTCCTTGTAAAAGAAGGCATATTTATCCACTCCCGTACAATGACAAACGCCAATCTGTCGGGGAAGATATTCCTGTAAATAATCTGCAATGACCTGATATTTTTGTTTTTCCGCATTATGGATATGAAAACCTCCCAGAAGTAACTTACAAGGAGATTCGGGAAAGGCAGCCTGAACCGTACGCAAAATATTGGTTATTCCCCGATGAGAACAGGCACTTAATACAGAAAATCCTTCCGGTTCCACCAATACCATCGCCAATTCATCCTGAAAAGTATCCGGTATTTTGCATCCATCTTCTTGCTGAACCCAGAAACGTTCAAAATGGGTATCTTCCTGATTTATAATATCAATAGAGGGAAAAAGGAAAACTCCGGGAAGCAGTTCGGCCTGCTCTGTAATAAAGCGGAAACGGGAACGATCGAGGTTTTGTGTATGCATCATCCCGTTCTCACGTTCATCCTTGAATTTAGGAGAAAAAACCTCACACTTACAAACAACGGTTGCCTGCGTATTCAATTCCAAAAAATAACGTAGTCCACCCGTATGATCGCTATGACCATGAGATAATATCAAATAATCGACTTTTTGCAAGTCAATATGCAACAAGCGGGCGTTACGGATAAACAAGTCGGATGCTCCCGTATCGAAAAGTAATCTATGTTCTTGAGTCTCGATATATAGAGAAAGACCATGTTCTGCCTGCAATTTACGTCCATAGACACAATTCTCCACAAGAGTCGTTATTTTATAGCCCATGATACTTAGTTAGTTATCAAACGAATTATACAAAATAAAAAGTTCTGCCACAAAATTATAATAATTCTGTGGCAGAACAAGCAATCCAGTCAATTAAGTAATCGTAAAAAGGGGAAAATCTGGAAAACATAACCGTCTTTTCCAGATTTCCCGTCAGGTTTTAAAAGTTAAGTTCGAAACGATATCTCAAATATTCGAACAAATCCATTTATCATATTCTTTATGAATATCTTTAATATGGAAAACAAACAGTTACACCATTTTTCCCATATTATATGCTTCCTGCATGTAGGGAGTATCTTTAATCTCTCCTACTTTCCATGCACCGATTCCATAGACCGTCCCTTTTTCCTGTGGTCCTTCCAAGCAATCGAGGAAGCCACGGAAGCCGTCGATAGTACGCTCCATCATTGCTTTATCGTTTTCTGCTGCCGCAATAATGAAATAAAATTCCTTATTAGTTATTTCCGTATAACGTGCGCAACAACGGTCAATCATAATCTTCATCTGCCCGGACATGGTATAGAAATAAACAGGAGTTGCCATTACAATTACATCGGCAGCAATCATCTTCTCCACGATTTCCGCTGCATCATCCTTCTGTGGACAGGGTTTACCGTACATACTGCAAACACTACATCCCGTACAAGGATGAACCGTTTTGTCTTTCAGAAAAATCTTCTCTACTTCATTGCCCGCCTCGATAGCACCTTTCATAAATTCATCACAAAGCAAATCCGAATTACCACCTTTACGTGGACTGGACGAAATTATCAAAACTTTTTTAGCCATAACTTTCTTTTATTACTTTTTATTTTCAGAATTCTTTTTATCAATGATTCATGTTGCAAAAATAGACAAATAAAGGTATCCTGCATGTAGATAAATTACAGAGAAAGATACCATAATTACAGATTCTATATTTTACATTCGTTTTAACAACTTTCTTGTATATAGTTATTCTACAAATAGTTCTGAAAGTTTCTTTCACTAATATATAATTTATATCTTTGCCCGTGATACAGACAACATGATACAATGAAAAAAATACAACTGACCGACTCACATAAAGAAAAGCTGTTTCAAATCCCCTTATTCAGGGCTTTACCTTTAAACATCAAAGAATCCTTATTGGAAAAGCTGGATTTTGTAATCTATGCGGCTAATAAAAAAGAGATAGTCGTTACACAAGGAACACCCTGCAACAAGTTATTTGTACTTTTGGAAGGAAAACTACGTACAGATATTATTGACGGATTAGGTAATGAGGTGATGATTGAATACATTATCGCTCCACGTACCTTCGCCACTCCTCATCTTTTTAATTCGAACAATACTTTGCCGGCTACTTTCACTGCTCTTGAGGACAGTGTGATACTTATGGCAACCAAAGATTCAACCTTCAAAGTAATTAGTCAGGACCCACAAGTTCTTCATAATTTTCTTTGCATCGCAGGTAATTGTAACATCTGTACCGTATCCCGCCTGAAACCTCTTTCACGCAAAACCGTACGGGAAAGGTTCATTGTCTATCTATACGAACATAAGAAAAAAGACTCGTTAGTAGTAGATATCATGCACACTCAATCCCAGCTCGCCGAATATTTAAATGTGTCACGCCCTGCTCTATCTAAAGAAATCAATAAGATGATGAAAGAAGGACTCGTCATCATGGAAGGAAAACGAATCGAGATTTTAGATAAAACAACTTTGGAGAAGTACCTGTAACGACGTATTTAGAAAAATATCCGTAACAACAGACGTAACAATAAGAGTGTAGCTATCAAGAAGTGGTTAAAACAAAAAATCATCCTCACTTCAGATATACTGTAGTAAGGATGATTTTATAAATTCAAAACCTTTCAAAAACTCTCTCTTTATTTAAATTCTATCTATTCCCTTGGATTTACCACTTCACAAACAATATCTTCGGATTAATATTCAACGATAGCCAACCCCAATCCTGCCAGCTTTTATGATTGCCGGTTTTCACAGCGTCCATCGTCTTCGTACCACGCATAAAAGAATATCCGGCAGAGAGTTTCACATCTTTCATGATCGACCAGTTTATCTGATAATCGACTTCCGAGCCTAAATATTTATTCAAGTCCTGAACCTTTACGGCTGTACTAAAGTAGTGATAATTAAGCTCCATATCCACCTTGTCAGATGCACGGAAACGGCCTCCGATACGGGCATCCATCAATCCAGGGGCATAACCGTTCGCAAAGGTAGAAGCATAAAAATAATCCATTGCTCCATAGAATTTATGATGAGTTCCATAAAGAGGATCGAAAGCTTTGTACTTACCGCCATTTCCCTTATCACCACTTAGATAATCAAAGCTAGCCACAGCTCCCCATGTATGGTCAAACGTATAAGCAGCCTGTATGCTTCCCATCAAAGCTGAAACTTTATCAGCAGTTTTATTCTTACCCATCTGATAGTAGAAAGCACCATCCAGATTCCAGTTACTGTTCTTATAAGTGAGGTAGGTTCCCATTGTTTGTAAGTAACGGGTGTGAGAATCATCCGTAGCTTTATCGCCCGTTTCCAATCCCAAGTTCATAAACAATAAAGAAGCCCCGAACGGAACATTGTCCGCCTTATAGTGATACCAAACGGTTTGCATATTCTTATAAGGCTGTCCCGTAGAAGAATCATAGTAAGTGCCTCCGCTTGTTCTATTGTCATTATTCTGATTAAAAGCAAGAATCAAATGCACTTCATTATTTTTGTTGGCATATCCCAGCTTCAACGCATCGTGGTAACGACCCGCTACATTCCAGTCCAATCCTCCCAAAATACGTTCATCATCATAAATCAACGACTGACGTCCCAGTTGGGCAAAGAATCCTTCGCCAAAGTTCATCTTTGCCCAAGCCTCATTCAGCATAAAACGCCCGTTCTTTTCAATCTGCGGATCCTGTCCCCAAACACCTACATGCTGTGCCGACATCTTCAGTTCCAGATCCGAACGTTTATAATCCATCGACAAACGCGCGCGGTTATTGATGAAGGACGTAGGAGCCACCCCTTCATCCCGTGGAGTCAAGGCACCGTTCCGATACTCTGCACGAGGTCTGATTTGCATAGACATCGTAAATTCATTCTCTTTCTCCGTGTTTTGTGTGTATGCCATGCTTGGCAATAGCATAAGCAAGAATGACCAATAAAATGTTTTCATTGATAGTGCAGTTTAAATGATTTGATATTTCAATTCAAATTATACGTATGTACACTGACTCCTTGTGCGGACGGAAGATAATTGATTCCATACCAACACATTTGTAATAAGACAAAAGAGACCAATAAAATAACCAATGCCGGACGTGCCTTTAATGGCTTTCCCAATCTGAAATGGATATATGCCAGATAAGCAAACCAAGTCGCCGCTGCCCAGGTTTCTTTCGGGTCCCAAGCCCAGTAGTGTCCCCAGGCTTCTTTCGCCCAGATAGCTCCTGTAAGCATACCTAATGTCATAAATGCCAGACCTACATAAGTGAGGTTATCACACAAATCCATTTCTTTCCGTTCAATCTCTTTCTTCTTGAACCAAAGCAAATAGACAGCCATCACCGTCGCCGCTCCCAACATAGCGTAAGCAAACATATACACAATGACATGAGGAGCAAACCACGGACTTTGCAAAGCAGGCATCAACGTTTTATTGTGAATCTCCGGTTTGAAGATATTGATACAGATAAAGACGAACGAAAGGATGCAACTGAAACTAAGAATCCATTTGTACTTCCAACGTATGTATGTTATCAATCCCGCCAACGGAAGGAAGAAAGAATACCACAGCCGGGTCTCCCCCATGGTCCGCATCGGAGGGCGTTCCAATGAAATCCACATTCCGATAATGAAGCTGAAAAAAATAGCCAACCCTAAGAAAGTAAATCCGTAAGCCCATCCCGGTTTTGTTCCTTTCCAGGCAGCAAAAGCTCCTAAAGCCCAACAAACCAGTGCAGCTATTGCAAATAATATAAAGTACTCCCAATTCATGCTTTGTCCTCCTCTTTTCTCTTTTGTGCATTCACAAACAGACAAACGGCCCCGAGCATCATCATAACGATCCCTGTATAAACTACCGGCAACCACGGATCACGAACCAGTTCGAAGATACTAATATCACTCCAACCCCCTTTCGACTCATCATAACTAAGCTGATAAATTTTCCATCCTGCTATCTCCATCGGACGATTTACTTCAATCGTACTTTCCGTTATCGTTCCTTCCTGTGTGTAGACTTTTACTTCCGATGCAAAACGTTGCGGTTCCCGTTCCGGCATCACCAGGCTCGTCAGAGAGTCGAGACGCAATGCCTTATAAGGAAAGAGAAAACTACCACAGCTCACCCACCCTTCTTTCGCCTGTTGGTTCTTTCGGTTGACGGCCTTCAGATACGCTGCATATGTCGCTCCCATCGAATGGAAATCTGTAAATTTCAATGTGTCTTCTGTAGCTACGGAGGCAGCCATCGGAATAGACTGCTCGACAAACAAGTCCCAATCCAGCAGACTGCCCTCGGAAACTCCGTCTTCAAGCAGTAAATGCACAGGAGACTTTTCGGGGAGTACTCCCCCCGTTTCATTGTCAATCAGCATCAGTTTCGGAGGATATTCATCAATCGTAAAATCCTTCAGTTCGATAGCCAACGGAAGTTCTATCAATTTTCCTTTATCATCGGTAGCCCT
>OIEL01001415.1_pt1 | contig 11799 bp, 11 predicted proteins | sample 1581731 | NCBI WGS metagenome assembly OIEL01 (sample SAMN01760977, study PRJEB22395) | human gut metagenome | reverse complement strand
CCGCGGACGGGGACACCGAGATCACCCCGAGCCAGTACGAGGCCTTTGTGGCGCAGGTACTGGGGGCGGCGAACACGGCAAGCCAGAAGGCAAAGGACGCGCAGAGCGCGGCGGACAGGGCAGAAGGTGCAGCGGGAGAGGCACAGAAAGCCAAGGCCGCCGCTGCGGACAGCGTGCAGCAGGCAAAGGGCGAGGCAGAAAGTGCACAGACGGCGGCGCTGAGCCAGAGCAACTGCGTGGTGGACGGAGGAAACAAAAAGTATAAGTACTTTGAGATCATCGTCAACAACGTTGAAGATCTGGAAGTTCGGAACGTGATCTTTTGGAAGGGCGCGAACATGGTGCTGGAGGGGTGCAAAAACATCTGGTTCGTCAACTGCACATGGGAAGGCATCAACCCGAACGGTGTAAACAAAATATGGACCTGCGGCATCCGGCTGCGGGGACGCATGGAGAACGGCGAGAGCATTTGGTGCGAAAACATTTGGATCGAAGGATGCATATTCCAGAATGTCTGGTATAACCCGTATGTGAATAACGGCAGACCGCAGGATGTTTCGGACGCTGCGATTTTACCATAGCTTTTTTAAATTTCTATCCACGCCCTCCTCGCGGAGGGCGACTGGCGCTGCCAGACACCATGCGACGGTGCCCACCTATTTCTATCCACGCCCTCCGCGAGGAGGGCGACCCAAGACCAAATTCATCACCTTTGGCGTGGAGGGCATTTCTATCCACGCCCTCCGCGAGGAGGGCGACGGCGGCTTCCATTGCGCTGCGGGCCTGCTCTTCGGTAATTTCTATCCACGCCCTCCGCGAGGAGGGCGACCTACGCAAAGCAGTCGCAGTGCAGCAGTACTACATTTCTATCCACGCCCTCCGCGAGGAGGGCGACGGCTGCGTTGGCGGCGGTGTCGTCCGTATACTTGATTTCTATCCACGCCCTCCGCGAGGAGGGCGACTCAAGATAACCAGCAGGGAGTTCTTTCGGCTGTATTTCTATCCACGCCCTCCGCGAGGAGGGCGACGTTGTCAATCATTTTGCCGAGTTACCAATTTATGATTTCTATCCACGCCCTCCGCGAGGAGGGCGACAAAAGGTCTAGTGTGTTAGACCAATCTGCGCCAGTTATTTCTATCCACGCCCTCCGCGAGGAGGGCGACGCATGAGCCGCAGCGACTTCATCAACGAGGCCGTATTTCTATCCACGCCCTCCGCGAGGAGGGCGACCACTTAGTATCGCGCTGAATCTTGTCCACGTCATACGATTTCTATCCACGCCCTCCGCGAGGAGGGCGACGGCGGCAGCTGGGCGTATGTCCGCAAGGCGCTGGAAATTTCTATCCACGCCCTCCGCGAGGAGGGCGACCCCGCAAGGCCGCACGTGCAACCTCCCGTGCAGAATTTCTATCCACGCCCTCCGCGAGGAGGGCGACCAGCGCGAGGTCTGCGAGGAGCTGGGGCTTTCGATTTCTATCCACGCCCTCCGCGAGGAGGGCGACGCTGCCCTCAACGGCGATCATGCTGCCCCTCTGATTTCTATCCACGCCCTCCGCGAGGAGGGCGACTCGTCAATCTCGTTCAGTAAACGCCGGGCACGGATTTCTATCCACGCCCTCCGCGAGGAGGGCGACTGATCACTGTCCGCAGTTTGCCGCTTGGCGCAAAATTTCTATCCACGCCCTCCGCGAGGAGGGCGACCTGCCCCTCCTGTGCTATACTTGAGCGGGAGGGGGTATTTCTATCCACGCCCTCCGCGAGGAGGGCGACTTAACATATGCTCTGATTGGTAATGCGTTGATTTTATTTCTATCCACGCCCTCCGCGAGGAGGGCGACCCTTTTTCGTCTTTTGTCCATACGTACTGTTTTCGATTTCTATCCACGCCCTCCGCGAGGAGGGCGACCTGGTTCAGTGAGGGGGATGGCTGTGAATCTGAAAATTTCTATCCACGCCCTCCGCGAGGAGGGCGACGGCTATCACCGACGAGGTGCTGGACGCTGTTATCATTTCTATCCACGCCCTCCGCGAGGAGGGCGACCCTTTGGAGTCCATCCAGTAGCCTCCCTCGTTGGTATTTCTATCCACGCCCTCCGCGAGGAGGGCGACGACTTCTTGCTGTAGATGGTCTTGGGGGTCAGGGTATTTCTATCCACGCCCTCCGCGAGGAGGGCGACGTCGAGGTCCTTGTACTGGACGATCTGCTTGCGGTTATTTCTATCCACGCCCTCCGCGAGGAGGGCGACAACCAGAGCGGCGCCAAAAACAGCCAAGGAGCAGATTTCTATCCACGCCCTCCGCGAGGAGGGCGACACTTTCAACAGGTTTTCAACAACAAGTTGCACAAAATTTCTATCCACGCCCTCCGCGAGGAGGGCGACTTGATTGCGATACGCTGCCCGCCGATGTACTCAGATTTCTATCCACGCCCTCCGCGAGGAGGGCGACCCAGTGCTCCCACAGTAATCTGCATGGCACAAAAAAATTTCTATCCACGCCCTCCGCGAGGAGGGCGACAGGTACTTTTCTCCGATACCTTTTGACATGATCCTATTTCTATCCACGCCCTCCGCGAGGAGGGCGACCCTGTGAACCATCTTGGCACGCAAATTCTCGCACTTTATTTCTATCCACGCCCTCCGCGAGGAGGGCGACGAAATCTATGCACAGGGCACGGCAGAAGATAATATTTCTATCCACGCCCTCCGCGAGGAGGGCGACACCAGCGCAAAACAGTTTAAGAGTGCAAAAAGCTGGATTTCTATCCACGCCCTCCGCGAGGAGGGCGACTTTGCCTGTGCTGTTGCGATCATCCTATGATATTCGTATTTCTATCCACGCCCTCCGCGAGGAGGGCGACTGGTCATTCGGATGATCGCGGATGTGTCAATGCTATTTCTATCCACGCCCTCCGCGAGGAGGGCGACGCGACCCATCTTTGCACGCAAATTCTCGCGCTTTATTTCTATCCACGCCCTCCGCGAGGAGGGCGACGGTTAACGGAATAAGCGCAAAACAGCTTGCCAACATTTCTATCCACGCCCTCCGCGAGGAGGGCGACGGCTTACGGACACTCGTATTGACCATGTGGTGTATATTTCTATCCACGCCCTCCGCGAGGAGGGCGACGGTTTTCAGCTTCCATCTTTTTTTCATAATAACGTGATTTCTATCCACGCCCTCCGCGAGGAGGGCGACTGGATGCCAGAAAAAACATACAAAGTACCAGAAATCATTTCTATCCACGCCCTCCGCGAGGAGGGCGACCAGCGTACCAGGTCTATACAAACTGTAAGAAAGGAGATTTCTATCCACGCCCTCCGCGAGGAGGGCGACCCGGATGATGCTCCCGCCTACTACCATCCTCCAGTGATTTCTATCCACGCCCTCCGCGAGGAGGGCGACATGTAGCGTGCGTCAACGCCAATTCGCAGACGCTATTTCTATCCACGCCCTCCGCGAGGAGGGCGACACTTCCAGATCGAGCCGGAGGCGCTGGTGGAGTTATTTCTATCCACGCCCTCCGCGAGGAGGGCGACCGGTTGTCTACCGCGAGACAGGCAAGGAGTCCATATTTCTATCCACGCCCTCCGCGAGGAGGGCGACGGTGGAGCTGCCTTTTCATAGCGCGGGCCGTTCTCATTTCTATCCACGCCCTCCGCGAGGAGGGCGACAGGCGGGTTATGTGACCTTCACCGACCGATCGGTATTTCTATCCACGCCCTCCGCGAGGAGGGCGACAGCAAAAACAGAGAGAAAACACCCTGCTTTTGTCTCATTATACACCTCTCTGCACAAATTGCAAAGAGATGCTTGCAAACCAAACCGCAAAATCACACCGTTACTTGCGCAAACGGCTGGTATTCCGGTGCGAAGCGTCCCGGAAAACCATGTGTGCTGCCGATTCGCACTGGCCGGACATCAAAAGATCAGCACGCTGTCTTGGGCAAATTTTGGGTGCAGTCCAACGTGCTCGACCTTGGTCTGGTAGTTGTTGCCTAGCTGGTAGAACCGCAGACTGTCCAAGGCAGGGTCGATCAGGGCGGTCAGCTCTGCTTTGAGAACTGCGTACTGCGAAGCGTTCAGCAGGCATTCGAACACGGAATTTTGCACCCGCTGCCCATGATCTACGCACTTCTTGGCAACCTTGCGCAGCCGCTTGCGTCCGGCAGAGGTCTCGGTGTTTACGTCGTAGGTGATCAGTACTAGCATGATTGCACCTCATTTCCAGAAAAACGGAGGGTAAACGTCTAAATCGCCCCGCAGGGTGCGCGCCAGCAGCAACGCCTGCACATAAGGCACAAGCCCCCAGCAGAGCTTTTCCTTCAAAAACGGGTGGGTGATGACTTCGCGCTTTTTCTGCTGCCATACGTTCAGGAATGCACGGCGTCCCTCCTCGGTCAGCAGAACGGCACCGTTTTCCTGCTTTTCAAAGTGCTTTGCATTCAGCACTTTCTGGTTGATACAGGATAGCACGAAACGGTCAGCCAGAACGGTGCGCAGCTCTTCCATCAGATCCAATGCAAGGCTGCGCCGCCCGGGACGGGCGCGGTGCAGAAAGCCCACATAGGGGTCCAGCCCGGCACCCTCCAGCGCAGCGGCACAATCGCTGGCCAGTAGGGAATAGGCAAAGGACAGTAGCGCGTTCACGTTGTCCAGTGGCGGTCTGCGGCTGCGGTAGGTAAACACAAAGGCATCGTTTTGCTGTAAGATCAGCGCGTTGAACCGGTCGAAGTACCGCTGTGCAGCTTCGCCTTCCAGCCCGCGCAGCTGCTCCAGATCCTCGCAGCCTTCCACCAGCGGTAGGGCAGCCGCCAGTTGTGCGCTGGTCTGTTTCAATTCGTCCACGGGCACCCGCTGCGGGTGGTCCCGGGTGGCGCGCTCCAGCACCCAGCGGGCATTGTACACCTTGCCCAGAATAAAGCTGCGGGCATAACTGCAACTGAGCGCCTCGCTGGCGGCAACGGCGTACTGGGTCTGCCGCAGCAATACGTTGCCGCGTTCCTCGCCCACAGTGCGCGCTAAAAAGCGGCCGCGCGGGGTATAAAAGCTCAGGTCGATGCCCATACGCCCGCATTTGCCCATCAGCGCGGGGCTGGCACCGGCGTAACTGAAGCAGAGGATGCTTTCCAGCGTGTGCAGCGGCACCCGCCCGACCTCGGATTTCCCACGGCTGACCACAACGTTTTCGCCGTCCAGTGTGAGGTAAGCGTCCTCGCTGAGGACGAACAGGGAGTTCAGGAATTGCCGCATGGTGTCACCTCCGTGGCCGTCTCGTCCAGATAGCGCCGCAGATAAGCTTTGGCGTCTGCCTTCTGGCAGAGCATTGGCAGACAGAGCTCTTTCAGGGAACAGGCGTTGCAGTGCTTGCCGGGCTTTACCTTTGGGGTGTAGCCGCGGGCAAAATACTGGTTCATTTCGTCCGCCATCTGCCGGGTGGTGCTGCGCAATTCGTCGGTAAAAGGTACGACCTCCCGCCGCTTCGTCTCACAGTAATACAGCGCCCCTTCCGGGATATGGCACACCAGCATTTCCTCCAGCGCCATGGCCTGTGCGCATAATTGCAGCCGGTCGGCATCGGTTTCCTTTGCGTGGCCGTGCTTGTATTCCACCGGGTAGGGCTGCCAGCGCCCGGGGGTGCTTTGCAGCGGGATGCCATCCGCACAAGCCCGGAACTCCACCACGTCACAGTTGCCGGACATCCGCAGCCGGTGGCTGGTCACCCGCATTCCCCGAGTGATCAGCAAATCGCCCCGGCGCTCGGTGCGGGTGTCATCGTGGCAGCGGGCATGGTTCAGCTGTCCTTCGGTGGTACGCAGATTTTCTGCCCATTGCTGCTCCAGATGGATCAGTGCCCACTGGCGGCGGCAGAAGGCAAAATGCTGGATGCCGGACATTTGCAGGTAGTCATCCGGCGCGTCCATCAGTGAAACCTCTCGCAGTGTACACCCTCCGGCAGGGTGTCGGCCACCGTGACGGTGTAGTCCTGATAGCTGCGGGGCGCGACCACCTCGACCTTGTGCGCCACGGTAACGGCATCGAACAGCTTATAGGCGGGCGCATTGCCCAGCTCGGAATCGTGCCTGAACACGATCAGCTCCCGCACGGCCATCTTGCCGCGTGCAGCACTGTGGTCGTTCTCGAACATATTCAGGATAGCCTGCCACAGCAGCTGCAAGTCCTCTTCCGAGAAGCCGGTGGTCTTGCGGGCAAGATTGGCAGAAACGTAACCCTCGGCACGGTACAGGCCGTAGGGCACGATATGCTTGTTGCCCATTTCACTGTTCTTCTTTTCAGCGTCTGCCTCGGTGGTGATGGCTACGCGGGTAATGGTCACCTCCTGCGGCACGATAGGGTCAACAGAGCGGGCAAAGCTCAGCTGCACCGGCCCGCGCACCTGACCGCAGTTCAGCGCACCCTTGACAAAGGTGGTCATCACGGCACCGAAGGTGCGGATGTCGTAGAAATGTTCGCACATATAATCCCGCAGCTTGCGGTCGATATCCGGGTCGCTTTTCTTGGCCTTTTTCAGGTCGTCCTTGGGGGTCAGACCGTTGTGCTCCAGCGCCTCGGCATCGCTGCGGTTCAGGGGTACGCCCTCCTTGACATAGATGCGGTAATTGTCGGCATCGGGGGCGTCCTCCTTCAGCGTCTCCACATAGTTGCGGATCTTGCGCTTCAGGCAGACATCGGTCACCAGACCGTAGCCAGTCTCGGGGTCGATGCGGGGCATATTACCGGCATCGGGGTCGCCGTTGGGATTGCCGTTCTCTACATCGAACAGAATGACGAAATCGTAGCGGTTCTTGATAGGTGCAGACATTTTTTATTCCTCCTCGTTCTTTTTGACGTAACGTTTCTGGGTCTGGTGGTAGTAGCCGATGGTGAATTTACCCTGATCCGGCAGACTGAGCCGGGCAGGGAAACCGCTCTCCGGCAGCTGTGCCATCAGTTCGGTGATCTGCTTATCGTAGTGGGTGGCAAGGCCGTCGTTCAGCTTGCGCAGATGCTTCTGGCTCAGCCGCAGCAGGGTGGGGAAGGCCATACCCGGCGTGGCGCAGGCGGCGTTGAAATATCGGTCCTTGATGGTAGTGTTAATGCCGGGGTTGGCAGCTTTTTGCACAGCCTCCAGCACAGAGAACAGCCGTCCCAGAAGATAGGGGACATTGGTGGTTTCGTTCAGGCTCACAGTATAGACCTCCTTGTTCAGTTCGGTAGGGTAATTACGCAGGTAATACGCTTTGATCACGGCAGCCCGGCCGCGGGTCACATTCTGCTCGGCACGGATACGCAGGGTCACACCGTTCAATAGGGTGGCGGGGTAACGCCCGCCGGTCAGCACGGCGCGCAGCAGGTCGCCTGCCAGCTGCGGGGACGGGTCAGGCGGCGTACTGCCTTTGACGGTGCGTACCGTAGTCAGAGCAACAGACCAGACAGATAGATATTCGCGTATGTCGAGGTCTGGTCGGGTGATTGCAGTCTCATCTAAAAAACGCTGGAGATTCTTGGCAAATGCTCCAAAGGTATCCCGCATGAAAAAACGAACAGATAGCCGTGCTACGTTTGGTGAAAGACCCAGAATACAGAAATGCTCATCGGGCTGTAACTCGATACCGTTAAAATGTACATGTTGTCCAAGCGCTAACTTTTTCATTGTTGCAGCGAGTTCGTCGTTCAAGTCACTGGAAAAAAACATAGAAAAAGCATCGGAATAAGCTGGTTCTGCATTTTCGGCCCAGAAGACCATGGCGGTGGAGCTACTGCCACTACCTAGAATGCGACAATGATTTTTACGGTCAGCCAAGAGATAATTCAGCGCAGTGGTATAGGCAAAGGCGGCGTACTTGCTGACAGGGGCATTATCGCCCTGCTCGTGGCCGTAGGAGCAGAAGGCCGGTGCATTAAAGGATACCAGTGCTGCGCCGGAGCTTTGCGCCCCGGGTACACCGCTGATATTGGGATGTGTGCGCTCAATAGGGGCATACTTGCCGGTAATCAGGCATTGCCCCATGTCCGAATCGGCAGAGCGGTCGTTGTAGTGCGTCTGCCAAGCGTTTTGAATGGCAGGGTCGTCGTTGACAAAGCTGTGACTGTGGTCGGCAGCTTCGTAGCCAAAGATCAGGTTGGCGTTGCCGGTGATCTCCTTCCACTGCTCAGCCAATAGGGGATGCGCGGCAGCCTGCGCCGGATCCCAACTGTCAAAATAAGCAAGGAGCGCCCGGGCTGCGGGGCTGTCTACGCCGTCCAGAATGACGTGATGCAATTTGGCACAGGCCTTGAAGCAATCCGCAGCGCGCTCCGGCTTGCCTTTTTCGTCTGCGCCCAGCAAATAGGTAGAGTTATCGCACAAAAAGTTGGCTGCGATGCCGGAGGCACGCTTGACGTGCGCCGGTACGCGCATTGCACGCGGGGCAAGGACTGTCTTTTTGCCCATCTTCGTTTCTGTGCGCAGGTCGAGCACGGAAACCAGCTGCCCGGCGTCATTCAACCGCAGCTCATAGCTCACCTTAAAGCTGTCGTCCCAGCCGGGGGCAGAAAGCTTGCCCTGCCGGACAAGCTGCTCGTAATAGGCAGTAAGTGCCTGTAAGATCATGTAAACACCTCCACATCCCGGCAGTCCAGCACGCCGTTTTCCAGCTTTGCCCGGAAGAACTGGGAGCGGATATTTTCCGGGTCGGAGTAGTCCAGATCATACAGCATAAAGCCCAGATCCTGCGTGAGCGGCAGTGCGGGGATATCTTCAGCCTTGCCGTGCCATTCCCGGAAGTTTGCCGGAAACTCCCGGCAGCCAAAGCAGGGCTGGTGATAGCACTGCCCCTTGGCAAGCCGCCGCCGCAAGATATCCTGAAATTTGCCCGGATTATCGCCGGGTGCGGCTTTTTCGGTCATGGTAAAATGGCATTCGATAACGTAGTGCACATCCTGCAGCACCAGTGCGGCACGCTGCTGGATGTTCTCTGCCGTGCACAGCATGGGCACCTCGCCGCCCTTGGCTGCACTGAGCACCGCCGAGGACAGCAGGGTAGCCTTGACCTCATTGCGCCGGATGCTGGCAAACTGCACCGGCTTGAGCAGGTAGATGCGGTCGATATGGTACTTCATGCCCGGGTGCCAGTAAATGGCCTCCACCAGCCCGCGCGCCGCCGAGGGCGTCATGATGTCATAGGATACACGCTCGGTTTTCATCTCGGGTCTTGAAAAACAGGCATAGTCGCCCCAGACCTCGATCAGCATAGACATGAACACCACCTCCTTTCATTGTTTATTTGAATCTTCAGACAAAGAGAAAGCCTACCCACTAAGATCACCTCGTTTTAAAAATCTTCAATTAATACGTAATGGATGTATAAGCGTTTCCGAGCCTAGAATAACACAATTTAATCAATAATACAAGGGGAAACTTGCAATTTAATGTTTTTTTTCGTATACTGTTGCTGTCATCCGGTGAGCGCACTTGGATGTGGATAGAAATAATTAGTGGGTCATGGATGTATGACGGGGAAACGGCAGAGCGACAGATGCTTTGCCGTTTCTTCATTTATCGAATACTATATTACAACAAATAAAATACAATAAAAAGGACTTCTAAGGGCTATCTTGGCCTTATTTTTAGCTTTTGGTCAGAAAAACAGACCTTTTCCGGTCTCCACGTCCATGGAAAGCCCGGTCTTAGGGTCGTACAGGGTGCTGTCAGTCAGGATAGCGCTGCCGTTGGGCAGTGGTTCCAATGCTCCGGCAGCATCCAGTGCCTGAAACTGCTGGGCATAACAGGCTACGCTGTAAGCGCCCAGCTTGCGGTAAAGTGTGCGGCTCACAGTCCCACTGCGCAGCTGGTCGCAAAGGGCTTTTCCTTCGCCAATGGGCAGGTAAACGGTGCGGGTGGGGGCTTCGATCAGATGGAACTGTTCAGCCACCTGTGCAAACGGGAAAATGCAGCCCGAGATCCCTTTGCGCAGGGCGTCCAGAATGCCGCTTGTGTCCAGTGCGGCCTCACCCCGCGCAAAATACAGCTCCTTAAAATAAGCTCTGACCGCCTCCGGGCTGTCCAGCGCTGCGGTGCAGCCTGCTGCGTACTGCGTGGCGTGTACGTTCTGGCGCAGCATCTGCGGTACGCCGCAGCCTTCCAGCGTAAAACGGTATACCAGGCTCTCTTCCACACTGCGGTGTCCTTCCCGGTTGCAGCGTCCGGCGGTCTGCAAAAGGGAGTCCAGCCCGCACTGCTCTCGGTATGCGGCGGGGAAATCCACGTCCACACCTGCTTCGATCAGCGAGGTGGAAACTACCCGGCAGGGCAGGCTTTCCCGCAGCCGTTGCCGAATCTCTGCCAGTTGGCGGCGGCGGTCTGCGGCGCACAATAGCGTGGTCAGGCAGTAACTGCCCTCGGCAGGCAAGGCAGCGTACACTTCCTGCGCCGTTTTGCGCCGGTTCACTACGCACAGCACCTGCGGCAGTGCGCAGAGCTGCGAAGTCAGCGCTTCCAGCGTCAGCTCTCCGGCATCGCAAAGGGTGGTGCGGCGCAGGGTGGTGTATAAGGTGGCAGTATCCGGCACGATCTCCTGCAAGGGCAGCTCTGGCGCAAACTGCCGGAAATAGGGCTCTAATGCGGGCTGGGTGGCGGTGCATAACACGGCGGTGGCGTGGTAATGCCGCACCAGCTGCGCAATAGCACTGACGCAGGGCAGCAGATAACTGGTGGGCAGGGTCTGCGCTTCGTCAAAGATGATCACACTGTTCGCAATGTTGTGCAGCTTGCGGCAGCGGCTGCTGCGGTTGGCGTACAGCGATTCAAAAAACTGCACCGCAGTGGTCACCACAACAGGTGCATCCCAGTTTTCGCTGGCCAGCAGCTGGCGGTACTGTGCCGAGGTCAGGTTTTCCCGCTCAAGGCTTTTGTAGTCTGCGCAGGAGTAATCGGCCAGTACGTTTTCTGCGCCCAGAAGGTCTGCAAAAACAGCGGCAGTCTGGTCGATGATGGACATATACGGAATCACATAGATCACCCGCTTCATGCCCTGCGCAGCGGCCTGTTCCAGCGCAAAGGCAAGGGAGGCAAAGGTTTTGCCGCCGCCGGTGGGCACGGTGAGGGTATACAGCCCCGGTGCGCCGTGGGCACCTTTCTCCATGCAAGCCCGCAGCACAGCATTGCGCTGGATGCTTACCGGCAAGGTGCTCTGTGCCGCAAGATAGTCAGCTGCCTTGGTACGCACCTTTTCCAGAAGAGAAGAAAGCGCGGTGCTGTTGCCCCGGGGCGCGGCCTGCCCGCTCATAAAAGTTTCGGTGTCGATAAAATCCGCATCCACAAGACAGGAGTAGAGCATCCGGGTAAAGAATGCAAAATCCAGCGGGTCGCGGTTTGCCCAGTCCGGCGGGGCGCTCTGGGGCAGGGTGACCTCGCGCCAGCCATCGTAAGGCTCCACCGGTTTTTTCAGCCGCCCGAACAGGGTGCCGTCGGCGGCATCGGCTGTCCTTCGATTGCCGCCATCCGGCAGACCGGTGTGGTGCCCGGCTACGGCAAAGGCGGCCTGAACGTGGGGCGCACAGCCCTTCATCGCTTCCTGTGCACCGGCGGCTGCTGAAAGGCGGCGCTGTATTTGCCGATATCGTGCAGCCACGCGGTATATTCGGCCTCTTCTTTTGCACCAAAGGGCGCGGCAAAAGCTCCGGCAAGGCGCGCTGTGCCGGAAAGATGTTCGTAGACGGTCTGGGTGCGGGTGCCGTCCTCGGAAATATGTGCAAGTGCTTTTTCCATGTTGAAGCCTCCGTTTCTGGGTCAACGATACAACGGCAGGGAATGCCTG
>OIEL01001399.1_pt1 | contig 11884 bp, 12 predicted proteins | sample 1581731 | NCBI WGS metagenome assembly OIEL01 (sample SAMN01760977, study PRJEB22395) | human gut metagenome | reverse complement strand
GGCGCGCCGCCACCTCGCGCGCGGCGCTGGCGTACGCGGGCAGGTACACATGCTCATCGCCATCGTCGCCGGAAATCACCAGTTCACGCAGCAGCTGCATCGTTTTCAGCTGATGCGCCACCATCTCCCGCGAAACGCGCAAAAGCGCCGTGCACCGGTTCAGCAGCTCATCCATCGGCAGATAGACATGCCCCATGCTCACTGCCTGATCGCGCAGGACGTACTTGAGCGCGGCGCTGATTCGCCCGTCGCTGTCCGGGGGGATGCCGATGGCCGTGCCGATAGCATCCGCCGTTTTGAAGCCCACGCCGTCAATATCGTCGCACAGCTGATACGGATTCGCTCGGATGACCGCCTGCGTCCGCTCCCCGTACACTTTGCTGATTTTCAGCGCCAGCGACGCGCTCACGCCGTACGTCTGCAAAAACACCATTGCCGCGCGCGTGCTCTGCTGCTGCTGATAGTCCTCAATAATCTGCTTCCAGCGTTTTTTGCCCATGTTGGGCACTTCCTGCAATCGTTCGGGGTGCTCATCGAGGATTTTCAGCGTATCTTCGCCGAAGCAGTTGACAATATCGCGCGCGGTTTTTGCGCCAACCCCGTGGATGATGCCGCTGGAGAGGTACTTCAGGATGCCCTGCAGGGTCGTCGGGCGCTGCAGCTCCACCTTCTGGCACTTGAACTGCCGCCCGTACTGCGGATGCTCCATCCACTCGCCGGAGAAGATGCCCATTTCGCCGCCGGACAGCATCGGCAGTGTACCGACGACCGTCACGGTTCTCAGCCCTATTTTCTGCTCCGGCTTCACCGTCACGACGGAATACCCGTTTTCGGCATTGCGGTACACCGTCCCCTCCACCGTTGCTTCGAGCTGATCCATCTCGGCATCCCCCTTAACACTTTCTCAAAAATCAGTATATCACCATTTGCGGAAAAATGGAATGCCCTGCAATGAGAAAACTCAAGCATGGTAGTGTGCACCCGAAGGGGTCAAGGGGGCGAGCGCAAAGCCCCCTCCTCGCTCCCGCAGGAGCGAAATCCCTGCGTTTCGGAAAAGAGCCGCTATGTCTGAAAGACCAGCAACTCGGTCGCGCCCATTTGGCGCGACAATGTGCAGAAGGTTGGTAGAGCGGCTTGGGGGCGCGTCTGCGGACGCGCGAAGTTACTGGCAGGGACGCTTCGCTGCCTGCGCCTTTGTTGGCGGCTTCCTTGGAATTGGTCGCCCGTGGAACAGTTGGGGCGTTGCCCCAAACCCCACAAGGGGCGCTGCCCCTTGACCCCGCAAGGGGGAATCCCCCCTTGACCCCTTCGCGCGATTGAGTTGGCTTCTCCTCCATGCTTTGCCCGCGTGTTTATCCTTTTGGCGCTGCGACTTAATCCTTTTCCCCTTCCCCTTTAATCCCCATGAATCGTTAAGCAGCCCGCGGGCACAAAGCCGCGTGTCGTCTGTCCATCCACCGTCGTCTCAATATAATCCCACGCAGATTTATTGAAAAAACTTGTCAAATATGTCACCTGTGTCCCCGCGCGCAGCTGTGCAATCGTCGTTTTCCGCATTGCCGGGTCATCCGTCAGCGCCGTACCGGCATTCAGCGTGGCTGTTGTATAGGAGAACGTCAGCGACGTATCCATCGGCACGCCGCCGCGGATATCGTCCCCGCTGACGTAGCCGACACGCACCGAGCCGCTGTTTGTTTCGTACATCACCAGCAGCCAGCCGTTTTCCCATCCAGCGCTGTAAATTGCGCCATTTGTGCCGACGGAGGCCTTGCCGTTCGCGCCGCGCCACGAATTGCGGCTGGGCGCGGAATACACCGGGAGGTTCTGCCCCGTGCGCAGCTGCACATAGTCAAATCCACCGAGGGTATCGAATCCGCCGGAGAAATACGTCCACATGGATTCGCCGCTGTCACCGTTTTCAGCCTTGTAGTTGCGCACTTCCTTTATCAGCTCGTAGTTTGCCCATTCTGTCGCGTTGAGGTAGGGATAAACGGCGCGCTGATTGTTGGTATCACGGTTGGGCGTATACCACGGCTGGCAGGAGAAGTAATTGTCGTACTTTTCGCCGGGATGAAAGACGTAGCCGTGGCGGGCGAAAATCTCGTTGAACGCGTAGCCCAGCGTTTCGTAGTCCCAGCGGGCGACCTCATCCCATGTCAATTCGCGCGAATTGCTGTCCGGCAGAATGTAGTTCAACTCCGCCGAAGCAATGCCGATGCTCAGCAGCAGCGCCGCCAGCACCATCAGCATCCACCGTGCCTGTTTCAAGTTTCCCACTCCTTCCAATTTCTATCATATAGTATAATATTCGACCCGGCAATTGTCAAGCAGAATCCACCTCTTGCGAAAAGTTCACACAAATGGTACAATAGAAGCGAATCCACAGGAGGCGATTGACCGATGATGAACATCGTGCTGTTCAACCCGGAAATCCCGCAGAACACGGGCAATATCGCGCGTACCTGCGCCGCGACAGGCGCAACGCTGCATTTGATTGAGCCGCTAGGCTTTTCGCTGAGCGACAAATACCTGAAGCGCGCCGGGCTGGACTATTGGAATCTGATGACCTACCACACTTACCCGGACTTCGGCGAATTTCTCCGCCAGCATCCGGATGCGAGGATGCACTTTGCGAGCACAAAGGCGCCGCGCGGCTATCACGAGGCGACGTATCAGGATGGTGATTTTCTCATCTTTGGCTGCGAGACGCGCGGCCTGCCGGAAAACCTGCTGGAGCAGGTCTACGACCGCTGCATCCGCATCCCGATGCGCCCGGAAGCGCGAAGCCTGAACCTGTCAAACTCCGTCGCTATCGTTCTCTACGAAGCGCTGCGGCAGACGGATTTTCCCGGTCTGAGCAGTCAGGGCCACCTGACCGGGCGCGACGAAGAACCCGCGCCATGGCTGGATTACGTTTGATGATACGGTTTTCGGATTTACCTGTGCCGTGAATTCTCATCAGGAAATCGCAACCCATCCAATCATAGAACGCGGCATATGGATGTTTTTATCCCGCTGAATCGTTCTATGGTCGAAATTCTTCTCAACAGGAGGCCACCATGCCTGAACTCAAACGCCGTCGCCGCGCCGCGTCCGAGCCGGACGCTGATTCCGCGGATGCCACGCAGGAATATTCGCCCTATGTCCCGACATTCCAGTCCGCGCGCCCCGAAGACCCGAATGCTCAGCCGACTTTCACCAACGAAAGCACATGGCAGCCGGACTACGCGGATGATGATGCGGATATCCCCGCCCCGACTGCTGAAGAGGTTTTCGCGGACGAAGCCCTCGAAGATCCGGATTTATACCTGACTGAAGAGGAACAGGCGGAACTGCGGCAGAATCACTGGCGCTTGTTATCCGGCTTCGGCGATTTCATCAGCATTATCGCGGGCTGCGCGGTGATTCTGGTGCTGATTACGATGCTGGTCAGCCTGCTGAATTGGCTTCATTCCGACATTCTGCAATCCATTTCGCTCTTCCAGACGATGATTTAAGAAGGTGAACGCGCCATGCCCGACCTCTCTTGGGAACTCTTCGAGCGTCAAGTCTCGCAGTGCCAAATGTGCGGCCTGTGCCAGAACATCCACCACAAAGTCCCCGGACAGGGCGACCGCCACAGCCCGCTTATGCTCATCGGTGAAGGGCCGGGACAGGTCGAGGATGAGGAAGGGCTTGCGTTTGTCGGCCCAGCGGGGCAGCTGTTAACCAAAATGCTCGCTGCTATTTCGCTCCCGCGCGACCGCGTTTATATCTGCAACGTCGTCAAGTGCCGCCCCCCGCAGAACCGCGTCCCCACTGATGAGGAAGCCGCCGCCTGCAAGCTCCACCTTCGCATCCAAACCGCCCTCATCCGCCCGAAAGTCATCGTCCTGCTCGGCTCAACCGCCGCGAAAAACATTATTGGGGCGGACATCCGCATCACCCGCGACCGCGGCAAGTGGTTCGAGCGCAAAGGCATCTGGATGATGGCGACGTATCACCCGTCGGCGCTCCTGCGCGACCCGTCGAAGAAGCGCGACGCATGGGAGGACATGCAGTCCCTGCGTGATCGGCTGATGGATTTGGGACTGTACAACGACATTTATCAGGAGCAAACACCATGAGCGAAACCATCAAGCCCGGACGCTACCGTCACTTCAAGGGCAAAGAGTATGAAGTCCTCTATATCGCCACGCACAGCGAGACGCGCGAGGAAATGGTGGTCTACCGCGCGCTGTATGGTGAACGCGGCGTGTGGGTGCGCCCCGCAAGCATGTGGAATGAGGTCATCGAGCGCGACGGAAAGACGTATCGACGCTTCACCTACATCGGCGAGGGCGACGCTTGACAAGCGCATCGAAATATGCTATGCTGTTTTTGTTTCCATGAAGGAAGCCATCGGACGAGAATGCCCGGCTTTCTTCATGGTATTTTTCTTTTTGGAGGTTTTTTCTCATGGCAATGAACCGAAAGAGCGGTTTGTACTCCCTGCTGGTAACAGCGATTCTGCTGGCTGTTGGCATTGTATTGCCTTTCCTGACGGGCAATATGCAGGTGCTGGGGCAGGCCATCAGTCCGCTGCATATTCCGGTGCTGATTTGCGGCCTGACGTGCGGCTGGTGCTGGGGCATGGGGCTTGGCATTGTGCTGCCGCTGCTGCGGAGCGTGCTGTTCGGTATGCCGCCGCTGGTGCCAGTCGCAATTCCGATGGCATTCGAAATGGCAGCGTATGGCGCGCTGTGCGGGCTGCTCTATCCGATGCTGAGCAAGAAGATGAGCAAGACCTGCTGGGCCATGCTGATTGCCATGGTGATTGCCATGCTTGCGGGTCGGCTTGTCGGCGGCGCGGCGAAGGCGGTCGTGATGGGCATTCAGGGGAATGCGTACACATTCCCAGCGTTCGTGACGGCGTATTTCGTGAATACGGCCGTCGGCGCGGTGATTCACCTGATTGTTGTGCCGCTGGTGGTAACGGCGCTGGAAAAAGCGCGGCTATCGCCGTTGGGCTTGAAGGCAAAAGCGGCTGTGTGAGCCAAAATAAACGGGTCAAGGGGCATCAAAAAACGCCCCTTGACCCGTTTTTGCGTGTGCGCCCAGCAGGAAACGCAACTTAGAATCTGTTTTCTTAGACTGCGTGCTTATCCCTTCAACCGCTTATTGATCTTCAAGAAGCCGATGCCGCAGAGGATAGCCACAACGCCGATTGCAGCAAAAGACAGACCAATGTCACCAAAGCCAATGGTGGAGGCGACCAGCGCCAAAATGCCGACAATAATCAGCATAATACCAATGAACATCATGATTTATTCTCCTTACTGCACATTGAAGTGAAGTGTGATGGCGGGCACGTCCGCAAAAAACATGTATGTGTCCGCATTGGACAGGCGGAACGTAATCTCGATGGTTTCAATTTCCTCAACTGTCGTGATGTCGGTATCCACGGCATTGAACGTCAGCTCATCCTTGAGCTTCTTGCCGGGGGAAACAGAAGAAAAGCCCGAATTGCTGACCTCCCAGCCGTTCACGCTCATGCTCTCAACGCCGACACGAACGTTGATGTCACTGTCGTTCACGACAATAACGCTTGCGCGCATGAAGTGCATGGAGTCGGTGTGGATGGAATCAGCCTTGAAGTCGCTTGTCAAGTAAACTGATACGCCGTTCTGCTCAAACAGCAGGGTTTTCCCCTCAGCCACGAGCTCCCGTTTGGTCAGCTCATTTCGCGCCGCATCCACGATGTCATGAAGCTGCGTGTCGGTCATGGATGCGTAATCCAGACCCTCCGCAAGGCATGAACTGCACAGAAGCAGCAAAGCAAGAACCACCGTAAGAATCTTTTTCATGGTGAGCGCCTCCCTATGAAGTGTTATTGAGTTAAAAATATTATACACTTACAGCAGGCTGTTGTCAACTGTTTTTGGATGTTCGTACAGATTTCTCACAGCAGCTCATGATACTTGCGGATATACAGCTTCTTCATCAGCGTTGCCAAGACCATGTAGCCCAGCACAATCAGCGCCAGATAGGCGAAGTAGACAGGCGGGAGGGCGCACAGCCCCAGCGGCGCGGCGAGGGGCGTGAAGGGCAGCAGCGTCACGACGGCAATGCCGAGCATCGTCAGCAGCATCACCGGCAGGGACGCGCGGCTCTGGATGAACGGCAGCTTCTTCGTGCGAATCATGTGCATGACGAGCGTCTGCGTCCACATGGATTCGATGAACCAGCCGGTCTGGAACAACGCGGCGAACTTGTCCTGCATTGCGGGGTTGGTCAGCTGCGCGAAGGTCATGCCGCCGCACGCCATCGGCGCAATCACGAAATACAGCAGCAGGTACGTCGCAATGTCGAACAGCGAACTGACCGGGCCCATCCAGAGCATGAAGCGGCTGATGCCCGACGCATCCCACGTCCGCGGCACTTTGAGGTACTCCGTGTCCACGTTGTCCCACGGAATTGCGGTGCAGGAAATATCGTAGATGAGGTTCAGCAGAATCAGGTGCAGGGACGCCATCGGCAGGAAGGGCAGGAACGCGCTGGCAGCAAGGACGGAGAACATGTTGCCGAAGTTCGACGCAGCCGTCATCTTGATGTACTTCATCATGTTCGCGTAGATTTTCCGACCCTCGATAACGCCCTTTTCCAGCACCATCAGGTCTTTTTCCAGCAGGACGACGGACGCGCTTTCCTTGGCGATGTCCACCGCGGTATCTACGCTGATGCCCACGTCCGCCGCCTTCATCGCAGCTGCATCATTGATGCCGTCACCCATATAGCCCACGGAATGCCCCTTCTGGCGCAGGACGGTGACGACGCGCGCTTTCTGGGCGGGCGAGAGCTTCGCGAAGACGGTAATTTCCTCCGCCGCCTGCGCAAGCGCTTCATCATCCATCGCGTCAATGTCTGCGCCGAGCAGCACGTGCTCAGCATTCAGTCCAACCTGACGGCAAATGGCACAGGTGACTTTCTCGTTGTCACCGGTGAGAATCTTCACACCGACGCCGTATTCTCGCAAGGCGTGAATCGCGTCACGGGTCGTTTCCTTCGGCGGATCAAGGAAAGCAAGGAAGCCGATGAGCACCATGTCCTTCTCATCCGCCGTGGAGAATTGCCCTTCCGGCGCGGGATTTGTCTTTTGCGCAACGGCAATCACGCGCATACCGCCGCCGTTGAGCTCATCTGCCTTGCGCAGGACGTAGGCGCGCACCTTGTCCGTCAGCGGAACGATTTTTCCCTTGCTTTCCGCATGGGTGCAGCACGCCAGCATCTCCTCCACCGCGCCCTTGGTAACCAGCTGGGTCTTGCCCTTGCGGTCGCGCACAACGACGCTCATGCGGCGGCGCTCGAAGTCAAACGGGATTTCGTCCACCTTCTTGAAGCGGGCAATCAGCTCATCCGCGCCAAGCTGACGCTGTTTGTCGATGACGGCGATGTCAATCAGGTTCTTGAGGCCCGTCTGGAAGTAGCTGTTCAGGAACGCATGGCGCAGCACGCGGTCGTCCGGCTCGCCGTCTACGTTCAGGTGATATTCCAGTACCACCTTGTCCTGCGTGAGCGTGCCGGTCTTGTCCGTGCAGAGGATGTCCATTGCGCCGAGGTTCTGAATCGCGTTCAAGTCCTTGATGATGACCTTCTCGCGGCTCATGGTCATGGCGCCCTTCGCCAGCGAGGTGGTCACAATCATCGGCAGCATTTCCGGCGTCAGACCGACAGCAATCGAAATGGCGAACAGCCCCGCCTGAATCCAGTCGCCGTCGCTCAGACCGTTGATGAGCAGCACAATCGGCACCATCAGCAGCATAAAGCGAATCAGCACCCACGAAACACTGTTGACACCCTTCTCAAAGGTGGTCTTCGGCGGCTTGACGTTCAGCGCCTTTGCCATTGCGCCGAGCATCGTGTCATGCCCGACGGCGAGGACGACCGCCGTTGCGCTGCCGCTGACGACCGTGCTGCCCATGAACGCCAGATTGCCGCATTCGGTCAGGCTGCCGACCGTCCGGCAGACCGCGCCGGACTTCTCCACCGGCTCACTTTCCCCAGTCAGGCTGGATTGGCTGAGGAACAAGTCCTTCGCGCGGAGAATGCGCACGTCCGCCGGGAGCATGTCGCCCGCAGACAGCGACACGATGTCGCCCACGACGATTTCTTCCAGCGGGATTTCCTTCTTCTCGCCCTCGCGCGTCACGCAGACTGTCGTGTGAATCATCTCGGAGAGCTTCGCCGCGACATTGCCGCTGCGGGTCTCCTGCACGAAGCGGAGGATGCCGGAAATTAGCACCATGATGGTGATGATAATGACCGTCGCCCAGCTTTCGTCGCCCGGATCGACCATCGCGACATTCGTCAGTGCGCTGAAAATCGCCAGCAGCACCAGCACGACGGTGAACGGATTGATGAACGCGGCGGCGAGACGCTTGTACAGCGGCGTGCGCTGGCTCGTCGGCAGCACATTGCGGCCGTAGCGGTCGCGGGATTCTTCCGCCATTTCTTCCGTGAGGCCATTTTCCGGCACGTTCAGCGCCGTGCGGAGATTCATTTCGTCGGTTTGCGCCGCCCACGTCAGGCGGTCGGCAGTCGCGCGGTTGTTTTCCGCCAGCATCTGCGAGGCAGTCAGGGTAACTTTCTTCTTCAGGTTCAGCGTCATGGCGTTTTTCCTCCTGTTCATCGGTCAAAGGAGCGCCAGGAAAGCCGACACTTTACAGAATCTGGCTGATGCAGAGACGCATGGGTCGCCGCATTTCATGGCTGCTCCGGGAAAGGGCAAAGTATAATGGATAACCGCCCGCGTCCATGCGTCTCACATCCTTTCATCATCATCAAATCAAATTTTGCGCACGAAAAAACCACCGCCCTGCAAAAACACGCAAAACGGTGGAAAAAAGCGTACACAAACACACCTGTTGTGCTGTCAGCCGAAATTCACCCCTTTATTCATACAAAAGGGTACAAAAACGGCGACCTGAAAACAGGCAATGTCAGTCCGCGAACGGCGAGTGTCCGCAGAGCATGGCGCAATCCAACGTTTTGCTGCGTCTACTGTGACTTATGTCCACGCACAATCGCCTTCCTTTCGCTGCAAATTCTTTCGGGGCAGCCGAATGGGCTTTTCCCGATTCGCCGTCATTATAACAGACGTTTTTTGTTGTGTCAACCCCTGAAAACAAAAAATTGTTAAAATTCAAGAGCATTTTTTTGAAATCTAATACTATTTCCAAATGAGAATGCGCCAAGATGCGCCGCGAATTTTTCGTTCTGGCTAACGGGAGTGAAATGCAGCGTAGCAGTGCTACGCTAAATGGAACGACCGGACGCCAGAGCGAAAAAGGCGCAAGCAGATGGCGCAGGTGAATTTGGAAATAGTATAAAGTGCCCGAAATTCCCCGTTTTCAGGGCATTTCGGGCACGGTGATATTTTGACCAAATCAGCGGATGCTGCACGTCGCCGTGTGCGTGCCGCTCGCCAGTATTTGGCTCGTGCCATCCGGCAATGTCAGTTCGCAGCGCGTGCCGACCGGGACGCATACCGTCACGGTGAAGGTGTTTTCCGCCGTTTTCCACTGCACACTCGCGTCGCCGTAAGGGGTGCGTACCTTCGCGGCGGCGCTCGTCAGCCCGCCGCCCAGAATCGGCTTGACCCGGAAAGTCTTGTAGCCGGCTTCTGTCGGCTCAATGCCCGCAATGCGGCGGTACAGGAAGTCGCCGACCGCGCCGGATGCGTAGTGGTTGTAGGAAATCATCTTGTCCGTGCCGTCGTCACCAATCGGGCAGACGCCGTTCTCGTCCAAGCCGTCCCAGCGTTCCCAAATCGTCGTCGCGCCCGCCTTGACTTCGTAGAGCCATGAGGGGCATTTCGTGTTCAGCAGCATATGGTATGCGGCATCCACCTGCCCATTGTCGCACAGCGCGAAGAGGATGTACGGCGTGCCGGGGAAGCCCGTGCCGATGCACCAGTCGTTGCGCTTCGCCAGCGCGGCGAGGTTCGCAGCGGCTTTTTCCCGAATCTGCTGCGTGGGGAACATATTCAGGTAGATGGGCAGGACGTAAGCGGTCTGGAACTCCTCCAGCAGCTTGCCGTTGCCGTCCGTGAGCAGCGAACAGTACGCATCCGCCGTCTTTTCGGACAATGCCCGGTAGTGCTTCGCGTCCTGCGTTTCGCCCAGAATATCCGCGATTTTCGCCAGCAGCGCGCTTGTGTTGCACAGCGACGCCGTGCCTGTCCACTTGATGCGTCCCTGCCACTGGCTCATTTGCGGCACGTCCGGCGCAACCCAGTCGCCGAAACCCAGCGTGCCGGGCATTTCCCAGAGATAACGGTGCTTGCCGAAGCCGAAGCCGCACCAGAAGCGGCAGGCGTTGACGTACTTCTTCATCGTCGGATACATCCGGCGCAGCACGCCCAGACTGCCCTTGCAGCAGCCGGCCTCCTCAATGGTCAGCATTCCGCTGATCTTGCCCGCCTCGGCGTTTTTGCGGATATCCTCGGGGCGGTAGACAGGGGCGATCCTGTCGGAATACCGCTCCATCATCCGCTTGAACACGTCGATCTCTTCCAGCGCCGTCACCAGCGGGTCCGCGCCCGGGGTGGGGTCGGCCAGATTCACAAAGGCGGCAAAGCACTGGAGCATGTAGTCGCCCTTCTCCAGCTTTTCCAGATCGATGTGGCCGTTGTTGCGGGCAAAGGTCTGCCCGTCGCCCCGCATCTCCGCGCGCCGCAGCTCGCTCAGGGTGTCACAATGTAGATCAAAGACTTTCATGGTTCATGTCCTTTCTTAACAGCTTCTATGTAAATCATTTCTGCCACAAAGCTCCCGTTTTCCGCAGCGAAAACTTGGCTCCCCTGCTAGGGGAGCTGGCGCGTCAGCGCCTGAGAGGTTTCTCCCGTAAGCAAAACCTCTCCGTCATCTTCGCTATCGCTCGATGCCACCTCCCCTAATAGGGGAGGCCTTGGCATAGGATTCATTTTTCGCAATGATCGCTGACGCTCCAAAACGCACTCCTGTCACAAGCAGGGCAAACAGGAGCGAAGCGCCAGACCACGAAAACGCGACGGCCTGCCAAGGGCTCCCCTACTAGGGGAGCTGTCACGGCGAAGCCCGTGACTGAGAGGTTTAACTCGGACGCTGTCGAGCTTTGCGAGACTGAGAGGGCTCCGAAAACTTTTTTCAAAAAATCTCGAAAAAAAGTGAAAGGAATCTGCGTTTCATGTATTATAGAGAGTGAAACTGCGAATATACAACACAAAACTGCGCGATATATCAATGCGGCGGGCGGTGCGGATAAGTTAGAGTGCACTACTCCCCGCAATGATATTGCGACGGTTCATAACGTGCTGTATATCGCAGAATATTTTGTCTGAAAAGGGGAAGGAAAAATAAAATTTCACTATTGAAAATACTGGATATACATGCTATAATTACGATAATGGGTTTGTCTGGTAAAAATAACCTGCCAGGGGAAAGAAAGAACGACAAAAGTTGGATATCTTTTCCTTCGGTTTTGCCAAAAATACTATGATGCAGGGAGGGCTCCACTGTGCGGAAAAATCATCACGGAAAAAAAGATAGGCTGGTGAAGCGCGTTTTTGCGCTTTGTCTGGCGCTTGCGGTCATCTGCACCTGCCTTGTGCCGGTGTTTGCAACGGAGGGTCTGATCGATCCTCAGGTTAATCAAGAGGCCTTCCGGCCCGTAGATGACGGCGAGGCATCCTATCCTGACGACGAATTTGCCGGTTTCGGCGAGGAGGAAGCCGCCCGGCCGAAGGCCCCAAACTGATCCAGACCGGTCAGCTGAACTGGCCCATACCTGTTCTGACGGCAAGCGGCCTGGTGCTGGTGGCCGTGGGTGCCTACCTGATGGAGCGCAGCAAGAAACGTGAAAAGAATGCGTAAAGTATCCCCCGGGC
>OIEL01001396.1_pt1 | contig 11898 bp, 10 predicted proteins | sample 1581731 | NCBI WGS metagenome assembly OIEL01 (sample SAMN01760977, study PRJEB22395) | human gut metagenome | reverse complement strand
GAGAGTCACCGTTCCGGGTCATATGCAGCGGGGAGGAGAGCCGTGTCCATATGACCGTGTGCTGGCAACCAGACTGGGCGCTGCAGCGGCAGAGCTTATTATAAATGAAGAATATGGCTATATGGCAGCTTTGAAAAATAATGAGATCACTAAAGTACCATTATCCGAAGTAGCTGGAAAATTAAAAACAGTAGATCCTAACTGTTCTATGATCAAAGAAGCAAAACGGATCGGTATCAGCTTTGGTGACTGATTAAGTGAAACAGTACTTGACTGACAGATACTTTTTCATATAAGATATGGATGTAAAAAAGACCGCCGCGGGAATTTTTTCCGCGGCGGCTGTGATAATAAGATAGAGATAACTATTTGGCGCGCTGCTGACAGTGGGGGTGCTGAATAGTTACGATAGGAGTTTACTCATGAGTTACACTGCTCTTTACAGAAAGTTCAGACCGGATAATTTCGCGGATGTCAAAGGTCAGGATCACATAGTGACTACTCTGACAAATCAGATTAAGCATAACCGTATCGGCCATGCGTATCTGTTCTGCGGCACCAGAGGAACCGGTAAAACAACAGTAGCCAAAATTCTGGCGAAGGCAGTCAACTGTGAGCATCCCGTAAATGGCAGCCCCTGTAATGAATGTGCCATGTGCAAGGCAATCCAGGCAGGAACTGCAATGAATGTGATCGAGATCGATGCTGCATCCAACAATGGTGTGGATAATATACGTGAGATCAGAGAAGAGGTTTCTTACCGCCCTACAGAAGGTAAATATAAAGTATATATTATTGATGAGGTTCATATGCTTTCCACAGGTGCCTTCAATGCCCTGCTGAAAACACTGGAGGAACCACCGTCTTATGTTATGTTTATCCTGGCAACTACAGAGGCGCACAAGATTCCGATTACGATTTTATCCAGATGCCAGAGATATGATTTCCACAGAATCACCATAGACACTATCGCGGCCAGACTGGATGAACTGCTCAAAGTTGAAGGTGTAGAAGCTGAGGAAAAAGCAGTCCGATATGTAGCGAAAGCGGGAGATGGTTCCATGCGAGATGCGCTCAGCCTTCTCGACCAGTGTATTGCTTTTTATCTTGGACAGGAACTTACCTATGATAAAGTTCTGGAGGTTCTGGGAGCCGTTGACACCGAAGTGTTTAGCAAGCTTTTGCGAAAAGTGATCCGGGGAGATGTGACAGGTTCCATTCATATCCTGGAGGAACTGATCGTAGGAGGCAGGGAACTGAGCCAGTTTGTGGGAGATTTTACCTGGTATATGAGAAATCTTCTTCTCGTTAAGACTTCTGAGAATCCGGAGGAAGCAATCGATGTCTCATCCGACAACATGAAGCTTCTGAAAGAAGAGAGCACCATGCTGGATGTGGAGACGCTGATGCGGTATATCCGTATTTTTTCGGATTTGTCCAACCAGATCCGATATGCAACCCAGAAAAGGGTTCTCGTGGAGATTGCACTGATCAAGTTGTGCCGTCCTGCAATGGAGACTAATCTGGATTCTGTTCTGGACAGACTGCGTGTGCTGGAACAGCGGATGGATGAACGTCCGGTACAGCAGGTGATCGTGCAGCAGGGTTCAGGGAAAATGCCGGCAGAAACCGGAGCAGTTCAGGAACCGGCGGGAAACAAAGCACCGGCGAAAGCTGCACCGGAAGATTTGCAGAAGATCGTGGCAGGCTGGAGAGTGATCACAGGACAGACAACAGGGATGTTTAAACAGATGCTTCAGAAATCTGTTCCGAAGTATAACAGTGAGACAGGAGAACCTGTTCTTTATGTGGAATTTCAGGATTTTCTGGGGCAGTCCTATGTGGACAATCCGGAAGCGAAGAAAGAGCTTCAGGACATCATCACTGCCCAGACAGGAAAAACAGTAGAGATCCAGATGCTGGTGGCAGATAAGCATCAGCATACAAATCTGGCAAATATCACAGTGGACCAGGCGATAAAGAATAATATCCACATGGATGTTGTGATAGAGGAAGATCCTGATGAGGAAAAAGGAGAATAAATATTGTTACTGTTCACACACCACTATCCCGCGAGGTGTTTTGGCATGAATATGCCAAAATCCCGAGACATACAAGCCAAAATTCCATTGCCGCAGGCAATCTGGAATGAATTTTGGTTACGTTACTGTGAACGGAGTGAACAGTAACTAAATATTCTCCGGACAGGAAAAGGCAGTAAATAATAAGGCAATAAATAGCAAGGAGGACATCACAAATGGCAAAACGTGGAGGATTCCCGGGAATGGGTATGCCGGGAAATATGAATAATCTTATGAAACAGGCGCAGAAAATGCAGCGCCAGATGGAAGAGAACCAGAAAGCTCTGGAAGAGAAAGAATTTACGGCTACTGCAGGAGGTGGAGCTGTAGAGGTAACTATCTCCGGTAAGAGAGAGGTGACAAAAGTAAAGCTTCAGGAGGAAGTTGTAGATCCGGATGACATCGAAATGCTGGAAGATCTCATCGTTGCAGCTACAAACGAAGCACTTCGCAAAGTGGAAGAAGAATCTACAGCTGTTATGTCTAAACTGACAGGTGGTCTGGGCGGACTTGGCGGAGGTCTTCCATTCTGATGGAATACTACAGCAGTCATATCAATAAGCTGATCGAGCAACTTTCCCATCTTCCGGGAATCGGTGCGAAATCAGCACAGAGACTGGCATTTCACATCATGAATATGCCAAAGGATCAGGTAGAGCAGCTTACCTCTTCCATTACCGGTGCCAGAGAGAATGTACAGTATTGCAAGTGCTGCTGTACTCTGACAGACAGAGAGATCTGTCCCATCTGTAGCAATGATAAGCGAGATCATTCAGTGATTATGGTGGTAGAGAATACAAGAGATCTTGCAGCTTATGAAAAAACAGGCAAGTTTGATGGCGTTTATCATGTTCTTCATGGTGCAATCTCTCCAATGCTTGGAATCGGGCCGGATGATATTAAACTGAAAGAACTCATGCAGCGTCTGGCAAAGGATGAGGTAAAGGAAGTGATTATTGCTACCAACTCCAGTCTGGAGGGGGAAACAACGGCAATGTATATCAGTAAGCTGATCAAACCTACCGGGATCAAAGTCAGCAGGATCGCAAGCGGAGTTCCGGTAGGAGGAGATCTGGAATATATTGACGAAGTGACTCTTTTACGTGCTCTTGAGGGGCGTGTGGAGCTTTAAGGTTACTGTTCTGATAAAAGATTTCGGAAAAGGAGGCATCACTTTGTCTAAAAAGAAAGCAACTTCTTCTGACGTGGCAAAGAGGGCAGGAGTCTCCCAGGCAACTGTTTCCATGGTCCTGAATAAGAAATATAATGTTTCTTTTTCCAGAGAAACAGTGGAGAAGGTAGAGCAGGCAGCCAGAGAATTAGGCTATCATCTTCCCGGACGAAAGAACAGAAAAGAAAGCCGGAAAGAGAAGCTGATCGTTGTTTTTTGCCCTACGCTTACAAGCCCGTATTATGTATTGCTTCTGCAAGGGATTGAAGCAGTGGCGAACAAGCAGGGATATGGTGTCTTTATCTGTAATACACAGAGAGATCCCCGTCTGGAGGAGAAGTATCTGCGCATGATGGGTACAATAGAGCCGCTTGGCATTATCTACTGCTGTAATCCAAATCCGGATTTTCAGCAGCAGGTAGAGGAACTGGCGCAGACAATCCCACTGGTTATCATCAGTAATAAAGAGAAAACTACAACTATAGATGCCATTAATCAGGATAATACAGTTGTGGGAAGGATGATGGCAAGACATCTGCTTGATCTGGGGCACAGAGATGTAGCGTTTATCACTCCGCCCCTGACAAGGAGACAATGGCAGAGAACGAAACGTGTAAATGGTTTTGTGAAAGAGTTTGAGAAAGAAGGCCTGAAGGATCATGTGATCATTAAGGCTGCGGATGAAGCTATCGATATGCAGATCCCACGGATGGATTCGGAATATTCGATGGGTTATGAGCTTACTATGGAGCTTCTGGATGAAGGCAGGGAATTTACAGCTATTGCAGGCCAGAATGATATGATGGCTATTGGTGCGCTGGATGCTCTCCATGAAGCAAGGATTCATGTACCCAAGGATGTATCGGTGATTGGGTGCGATAATATCTTTTATTCGGGAATACGGAAGATCTCTCTTACTACGATCGATCATTTCGTAGCCCTTAAAGGCAGAGATGCCTGTGATATTATACTGCGCAAAATCGATGAGCAGGACCGTTTTCTCACAGATTCTGCTCCTGTCAGTCTCTATAATATTGAATATACCCCCAAGCTGATAGCGAGACGCACTACGGGGTATGTCAGAACCAAAAAAAATAATTAAATACGTCGAATGAAAATTATTAATAATAATTTATCGAAACTGCAGAACAGTTATTTGGTATAGAGCTGTGTGGCGAGGTAGATTGCGAATATCTACCCGGCAGGCATTTTCTGGAAACGTACCAAAATTTCAGGATGTGCGGCTGAAATCCGATATCAGAAATGATTTCTGACGGAGGTTTCCTGCAACAGCAAAGACAGCGAACAGTTACGAAAAGAAATGGTTATAAAACATATTGTATATTGCATGTTGATAACAACGAATATATGCTTTGACTGAAAAATAAAGAATTAATAAGACATGCAATTATTAATAAAGAAATTATTAATAATCTTTTGCCACGCTTGACCTGAATGTAAAGTCTGTTATAATGAAACCATCAGATCAATGAACGATTATGACAAGCAAAAATCAGGAGGGTTAAGAACATGAAATTTTTTATTGACACAGCAAAAGTAGAAGATATTAAGGCAGCTAATGATATGGGTGTAATCTGTGGTGTTACCACAAATCCGTCTCTTATCGCAAAAGAAGGAAGAGATTTCAAGGAAGTAATCAAAGAGATCACATCTATCGTAGACGGACCGATCAGCGGTGAAGTAAAAGCTACTACAACAGATGCAGAAGGAATGATCAAAGAGGGACGTGAGATTGCAGCCATTCATCCGAATATGATTGTTAAAATTCCTATGACAGTAGAAGGTCTGAAAGCAGTTAAGGTTCTTCATGCAGAAGGAATCAAGACAAACGTTACTCTGATCTTCACTGCTAACCAGGCACTTCTGGCTGCAAGAGCAGGTGCTACTTATGTATCTCCGTTTCTTGGAAGACTGGATGACATTTCTACAAGAGGTGTTGATCTGATCCGCGAGATCGCTGAGATTTTTGAAGTGGCAGGAATCGAGACAGAAATCATCGCAGCAAGCGTAAGAAATCCGATCCATGTAACAGACTGTGCACTTGCAGGTGCTGACATTGCAACTGTTCCGTACAATGTAATCGTACAGATGACAAAACATCCTCTGACAGATGCAGGTATTGAGAAATTCCAGAAAGATTATAAAGCAGTATTCGGCGAATAAGGAGAATTTACCACAATGGAAAAATTAGAACTTCAGAAAATTGCAAACGAAGTCCGTAAAGACATCGTTACTGCATTACATTCTGCAAAAGCAGGACATCCGGGCGGATCTCTGTCTGCAGCAGATGTATTCACTTATTTATATTTTGAAGAAATGAATATTGATCCAAAGGATCCTAAGAAGGCTGATCGTGACCGTTTTGTACTTTCCAAAGGCCACACAGCACCGGGATACTACTCTGCACTTGCAGAAAGAGGCTTTTTCCCAAAAGAAGATCTGAAGACTCTTCGTCATCTGGGTTCCTATTTACAGGGACATCCGGATATGAAACATATCCCGGGTGTTGATATGTCCAGCGGTTCTCTGGGACAGGGAATCTCTGCAGCAGTTGGTATGGCGCTTTCTGCCAAATTAAGCAATGAAAGCTATCGTGTATACACCTTATTAGGTGACGGCGAAATTCAGGAAGGCCAGGTTTGGGAAGCTGCTATGTTTGCAGGCTTCAGAAAACTGGACAATCTTGTAGTGATCGTGGATAATAATGGACTTCAGATCGACGGTAAGGTTGATGAAGTATGTTCTCCATACCCGATTGATAAGAAATTTGAGGCATTTAACTTCCATGTGATTAACGTTGCAGACGGAAATGATATGGATCAGTTAAGAGCTGCTTTTGATGAAGCAAAAGCTACTAAGGGAATGCCTACAGCTATCATTATGAAAACTGTAAAAGGAAAAGGTGTTTCCTTTATGGAAAATCAGGTTGGATGGCATGGAAAAGCTCCGAATGACGAGCAGTATGCACAGGCAATGGAAGAGTTAGAAAAGGCAGGTGAAGCATTATGTCAGAAGTAAAGAAGATCGCAACAAGAGCAAGCTACGGTGCTGCGCTGGTTGAATTAGGTAAGAAACATGAGAACCTGGTCGTTCTGGACGCTGACCTTGCTGCAGCTACTCAGACTGGCGTATTCAAAAAAGAATTTCCGGAGCGTCATATTGACTGTGGTATTGCCGAGTGTAATATGATGGGCATTGCCGCAGGTCTGGCTACTACAGGAAAAGTTCCATTTGCCAGCACATTTGCAATGTTTGCAGCAGGACGTGCTTTTGAGCAGGTTCGTAACTCTATTGCATATCCGAAGATCAATGTAAAAATTGGCGCTACTCATGGCGGAATTTCTGTAGGTGAAGATGGTGCTACCCATCAGTGTTGTGAGGATTTTGCTCTTATGAGAGTAATTCCGGGAATGGTTGTTGCCTGCCCTTCTGATGATATTGAAGCAAAAGCTATGGTAGAAGCAGCTTATGAGCATGTTGGTCCTGTATATATGAGATTTGGACGTCTGGCAGTTCCGGTTATCAATGACAGACCGGACTATAAATTTGAATTAGGCAAAGGTATTGTCCTTCGTGAAGGAAAAGACCTTACGATTATTGCAAACGGTCTCTGTGTAGCTCCTGCTCTTGAAGCTGCAGAGAAGCTTGCGGCAGACGGCGTAGATGCAAAAGTAATCAATATCCATACGATTAAGCCTCTGGATGAAGAACTTGTAGTTGCAGCAGCCAAAGAAACAGGCAAGGTTGTAACTGTAGAAGAGCATTCAGTAATCGGCGGACTTGGCGGAGCAGTATGCGAATGCCTGTCTGAGAAAGCACCTGTACCTGTAAAACGTATCGGTGTAAATGATGTATTCGGAGAATCCGGTCCTGCCACAGCTCTTCTTGAGAAATATGGTCTTGATGCAGAAGGCATCTACAAACAGATCAAAGAATTTGTATAATTTACGATTCCCTGTGTGATGGTATCTGCCAGAGAGATTACCGTAGACAGGCGGGGAGTCTGAAGGGGTAGCTGTTCCAGTACACCTGCAATGTTTACAATCCCTGTGATATGGATATCACCAACAGGAGGAAGTTCTTTCTGAACTGCAGCACCTGGGTAAAGTGCACCATCTGCGATGGTCACATACCCCAGGTGCTTTTTTTGTCCAAGAGAGGCATCCACTGCAATAACCAGACCTTCGGGATGCAGAATTTTGATCTGGCGGGAAATTCTGGAAAGATTTAAAGCATGTACGGGGCTTTTCAGGGTACCGTAAACATAAACGCCATGAGTGTCCGTATTCAGATGTTCAAGTAACTGGTGTCCGATATAGGGACCGAGACAGTCTCCTGTCACGCGGTCACTTCCGATACACAGAAAAACCAGTTCCGACCATCTGCCGGGATATTGAAGAATACATTTATTTAAAAGAAAAGCGATTTCCTCAGCAGAACTGCTTTTCTGTGAGTCCACATAAAATACCATAAAACCTCCCTGATCGTATTTATGTACTCGCAGAGTCTCTATTGTACCTGCACAAAAAGATTTCGAGAGCACATTATTGATTATATCTTTTAATTGCTATAGTCCCTTTGCTTCATAACAACAAGCTGCGAAGAGGCTTCTGATAACATCATATCCTTACCGGGATAAAAATATGCACTGTGCAAAATCTGTCGCCAAATTCTGGTAAATTCCTCTTACAATGTGATAAAATCTGCAATTTATCTGTGTTATCCTGATACCCGAAGGGGTGATGAGAGATGATAGAAGTAATCTATAAGGACGAATCTCAGGAAGGACAAAATGGTGAGGAACCGTTTGGATTACCCAGAAATATACGCCAGATCGGCCTGGCAGCCGAAGATTACAGGATTTATATGGAGGACTATGTGTACACATTTCTGGTAAGACTTGCCAGAACGGAAGACTCTCTGGGAGAAGCAAAAACCAGAGTGGCAGTTCTTACAGGAAATCTTAAATGGCGTTCTCAGACAGCTTATCTGTTTATCAAAGGTGCTATTATAGCGGAGGAGATGGAGGCAGCACCTGATCATATCGATTTTTCGGAAAATCAATGGAAGCAGATACAGGAAGCCCAGAAGGAGTACTTCGAAGATCAGGAGATTGTGGGATGGTTCTTTTCACAGCCTCAGCTTCTCCTGAAGGTATCGGAAGTGATGTTAAAAGTACACATGAAACATTTTGGAGGAGAAAAAGTCCTGATGCTTATGGAACCTCAGGAAAGGGAAGATGCTTTCTTCCGTTATGAAAACAATGAAATGGTGCGTCTGGGAGGGTATTATCTTTATTATGAAAAAAATCCCGGTATGCAGACGTATATGATCGACAAAAATGAAGAACTTCAGCCGGAACCTCAGGAAAAATATGAAGATCAGGCTGTGAAAGATTTTCGCAAAATAATTGCAGATAAAAAGGAAACCAGGAAGGAGCCGGCAGCTCCTTCTGTTTTTTCATATGGATTAACTGCATGTCTGGCAATTGCAGTACTGACAGTGGGTGTTAATTTTTACAGAAGTTACCAGAATGTAAAACAGAACGAAAAGGAGAGCGCGACGGTTTCTTCAGTGATCGTTGAGGAGATAACGCCGTCTCCTGTTGTCGGGACTTCGAACAATGAAGCTGTCAGGCAGCATAAACAATACCGGACAGATACTATACAAAATGATGCAGGGAAGAATAAAAAGAATAATGAAGAGAATGATGAAGAGAATAATCAAAGCACCAGTGAAAAAGAAAATTCTGAAAAGAAAAACAATACTTCAGAGAAAAAAATATCAGCAGAGCAGACAGATACAGAACAAAAATCGGACAAAACAGAACAGCTTCCGGATGTAAAGACAGAAAAAGCAGATAAAACCGAACAAATCTACCAGCAGGAAGCAGATGAACGTAAAGCACAGAAACGTGTCAGGGAAGCTGTGCAGAAGGAAAACAGCGAAGCAGCGGGAAAAGCCCATGAATCATATGTGATTCAGCCCGGCGATACTCTTTTTCAGATAAGTATGGACAGATACGGAAGTATCGAAGCCATAAGTCAGATCTGCAAATTGAATGGGATGTCAGCGGACGAAATCATTTATCCGGGACAAGTAATTGTATTACCTTAGAAAACTGTGCTATAATAAATGGCAAAAACTGAAACCTGATAATCAACAAAATGAAAGTGAGAAATAAGGTAAAGGCTAAAATGGCAAATACATTTAAGAAAATAATAAAAAAACATAAAAAGAAAAAGCTTCAGGCAGAGAGAAACAGAAAAGCGAAAGCCCGGGAGAGAGCTGAAGAGGAATATGCAGATGATTATGAGCGCAGATTGTCCCGCCACAAAAGAAGTGTAGTGAAAAAGACAGTTATTACAGTGGTGGCGATAGCTGCTGCTGTAACGGCTGTGGGATTTTACATAGAGAAGAGAAGCTATCATACTTATAAAGTAGTCCAGACAAGTGAGCAGGAGGATATTGTTTCTACAAATTATGTTGAAATGGACGGAAATATCCTTCGATACAGTCCGGATGGAGTTTCGCTTGTTTCTGATAAGATGAGTACATTATGGAGTGAAACCTATCAGATGCAGAATCCTGTGGCAGATGTCAATGGAACTCGTGCGGTGATTGCGGATAAAGATGGAACAACTTTGGAGATTTATGATAAATCCGGAAAAACAGGCAGTGTAACTACTTCTTACAGTATTGTCAAAGCAAAAGTATCCAAAAGCGGTCTTGTTGCGGCAATCCTGGATGGCGGAGATGATACATGGATTGATTTTTATGGTACAGATGGAAGTCTGATTGCTGAAAATCAGACGAAGATAGATGATCCGGGATATCCCCTTGATATTGCTGTATCTGAAGACGGAGTGATCATGATGGTAACCTATCAGTTCGTAGATGGAAGTGATACGACCAGTTATGTGGCATTTTACAATTTTGGAGATGTAGGACAGAACGAGGATGACAGAATTGTCAGTGGATATAAGTATGAAGGCGTGGTAGTTCCGCAGATCCAGTATCTTGATAATAACCGGTCTGTAGCACTTAAAGATAATGGATTTACAATTTATCATGGAAGCCAGATTCCGAAGGAAGTAAAAACAGTAAAAGTAGATAAAGAAATTGTCAGTACTTTTTATGATAATGATATGATTGGTCTTGTGTTTAAGAATGACAGTAAAGACAAACAGTATACAATGGAAGTTTATACTACAGATGGCAAATTGAAATTCAAAGAAAACTTCAATATTCCATATACGACGATTAAATTAAGCGGTGGAAATATTCTGATGTACAACAGTTCCCAGATGTGTGTAATGAACAGCAGGGGAGTACAGAAATATCTTGGCAGTGTGGATGGAACGATCAAAGATTTCTTCAAAATCGGAATGAACAGATATCTTCTGGTATTGGACAGCGGTGTAGAGATAATAAAATTTAGTTAGGAGGATGAAAATGGCTTTAACGTGGGCCGGAGTCATTACGATACTTTTTCTGGCGGCTGCATGTGTCAGAGGTTATAGGCGGGGACTGATAAAAGAACTGGTTTCGCTTGTATGTGTTTTTCTGTCGATGGCGATCGTGTGGTTTATAAATCCTTATGTAAATGAGTTTATTCGGGAAAATACATCAATTTATGAAAAAGTACAGGAAAGCTGCCGGGAGTTTGTAGGAGAGGAATACAGCACATGGACAGGCAGTGGAGAAAGCCAGACTGAATTTATAAATGAAATGAATCTCCCGGAACTGCTGAGGAATGGACTGGTTCAGAATAATAATTCTGACAGTTACCAGTATTTGGCTGTAACTACATTTTCGGATTATATTGCTCAATATCTGGCGAGAATGGCAGTGAACGGAATTTCTTTCCTGATTTCTCTGCTGATGTCGACGATTATGGTGAGGAGTATCACATGGATGCTGAATCTTGTGACGAGATTACCTGTGCTGCATGGCATGAACAAGGTAGCAGGAGCGTTGCTGGGGGCAGTTAAATTCCTTATAGTAATATGGATTATCTTTCTGGCTCTCACCATTGTGTGCAATACAAAGGCTGGTGAGGCGGCCCTTCAGATCATTAAGAAAGATTGCATTCTGAGTTTCATATATGACAGAGATATCCTGATCAGGATATTTATGAGTATCTTCTATTAAAAAGGTTTGGTATCTGTGGACCGTAGGTATCGGATCCGAATGTCTTCCTGCGCAAATGCGAACGATTTTTAAATCTTTACTCTGATATTGGGGCGTTAAAAATGAGGATATTATAGCGATATCGGAGATGGCGTAAAAAATATGTAAAAAAATGTAAAATAATACTTGACGCAAAAAGAAAATAATGATATGATAAATCCGCTTCTGAGTGAGGCGGATTTTTTTTGACAGACAACAGAGATTTGGTTGAATAAAGTTGAAAAAAATATAAAAAAAGTGTTGACAGGAAACTGAAGACATGATATTATATCAGAGTTGCTGATGCAGATGAAAAAGAACTTAAAAAATAAAATAAAAAAGTTCTTGACAAAGCAAAAAGCAAGTGATATAATAAATGAGCTGTCAGCCGAGAGGCAAAGACAGACAACCTTGATAACTAAACAGTGAAACACATACGATTCTCGAAAATTC
>OIEL01001388.1_pt1 | contig 11948 bp, 6 predicted proteins | sample 1581731 | NCBI WGS metagenome assembly OIEL01 (sample SAMN01760977, study PRJEB22395) | human gut metagenome | reverse complement strand
GCAGCAGGCCGATGAATATCACCTGGCAGCTGGACCGCCCGATCCCGGCGAAATTCTTGAAGAAGACGAATAAGTTGGTAGTGGGATAAGATTTCGCATCTTCTATATCGGAAAAGTCGCAATATAAAAATCAATCTACAGTGGATAGAAAGGAGTACACTATGTCATCGAATCAGTATACAAGAGAGCGTAAGGAAGATAAGCCTGTGCTTGCAATATGCTACGATTTTGATAAAACATTGTCGCCAGACGATATGCAGGCACAGGGGTATATCCAATCTGTTGGATATGATGTGGGAGAATTTTGGACAGAATCAAATGGACTGGCGAGCCAAAATGATATGGATCAGAATCTGGCTTATATGCTTTTGATGAAAAAGAAAGCGGCTGGAAAACTCGTGTTCACGCGTGAAAACCTTGAAAACTATGGAGCAAAGGTTAGCCTATTTCCCGGTGTTGAGGATTGGTTTGAACGCATCCGTACATATGGAGCGGAACACGGTGTTATTGTTGAGCACTATATTATCTCGTCAGGTCTGAAGGAAATGATTGAAGGGACATCTGTTGCGAAAAATGGTGCATTCAAAAGAATATATGCGAGTTCCTTTTATTATGATTCAGATGGGGTAGCAGAATGGCCGGCACAAGTTGTTAACTATACAAATAAGACTCAATTCTTGTTTCGTATCGAAAAAGGCGTTTTGGATATCAACGATCCGGGTGTAAACGATTCATTCGCTCCAGACGAAATACGTGTTCCCTTCCGCAATATGGTGTATATCGGTGATAGCGATACGGATATCCCGTGCATGAAACTGGTTAATACCTACGGGGGACATTCAATTGGCGTCTATAGTGCAGTGACTCATGATAAGGCCAAGGTATATAAAATGATGCGAGATAATCGCATTCGTTACTACGCAATGGCCGATTATTCAGATGGAGCAGAATTGGATGAGCTTATTAAAGCAATTATTGATCGAACAGCTAAGAATGAAGCACTGGAATCTAAGTTTTTTGACTGTAAAAATGAGCAGATTAGAGTTGATAGGCAGAACAGCGATGATAAAAAAGAAAAGATTGAACTGTTGATAGAATTGGAAAGTAGCCGTAGCTTTGCTAGTACACATGCAACAGTAGAGAAAATGCGGCGTATTGACACGTGGACACAAGAAGAACGTGAAGCAATATTTGAAATTGCGCTAAGCAACAGCCAGGTACGATACATCATTGGCGATTTAGATGTAAAAATGTTCTATTTAGGACTTTTGCGGAATTGCCAGAGCCTATCAGAAAAAGCTATGGAAGTAAAGGCGATGTTAGAAGGTTAAAAGAAAATAGACGTTAACATTCAAAATATACGAGAGAGAATGACATGGAGAAAATAACAAACTATGGACCCATAGTCATTAGAAAAGGCCCATATAAGGAGAAAATAGGATATTATGATGATACCGATATGGATGGTAAACTAATCATCTATCCCAATGTGCCGATTTATTGTAGCGATTATTATAAAGTCAGCCAATCAGCAGCAACATCTGTTATACCGACAGCATGCCTTGCAGAGAGATTATCCGATATTGATCACGAACTGTATAAAAACTGTAGCTTGAAGCATCTGCCGGCCGAAGAAGAAATCATGTTGTTACACGAGAGAGTTTTTTGCTCTGACATGCTGACTGCGAGACATCTTCGCTCTATGCAAAAATTCCAGGATCAAAATAAAACCGAAGTCTTTATATCCCATTCTTCTGTTGATTTGGCTTTTTCTAGGGCCATTGCTACAGATTTAATGGATGCAGGTTTTTCTGTGTTTTTAGATGATTGGTCAATAAACATCGGCGAGAGAATTTTCGAAAAAATCAGCACAGGATTATGCGAAAGTAAAGCTCTTATCATGATAATCTCTAAGGACTACCTGAAATCAGTGTGTTGTACAGATGAGTGGGGCGCCTTTTACGGAAAAGCGCTTCATGATAAATCCTGCGTAATATATCCGATCATTATTGATGATTCTGCACCTCCAGCATTGATTTCTCAAATAAAGTATCTCCGATTTAATGGTGACGAGTATGCATCAGCGCTATCAACACTCTTGAGATCCTTGCGAAAACAGTTTTCGAAATGAACAAGTTATCTAGAAGACCTTTCGATGCTTTATCTTGTTTATATACCCCCATTATACCCTTGATTTTGCGGGTATAATAGGGTATAATTCTGCATAGAATAGTATCTCACAGGAGGTGCGCTATGGAGTTATCTGAAATGCAAGCGCGGGCGGCGGAGCTGGAACAGCAGATTTCTGCTTTGCCTGCTGGCTCTGTTACGAAGAAGACTGTCAACGGCAAGGAGTATTTTTACCACCGTTGGACGGAGAACAAGAAGCGGCGGGAGAAGTATATTCCTGCGGATGAACTGGAGAGCTTCCGCGCTCAGATCGAGCGGCGGAAGGAACTGGAACAGGAGCTGAAGGCACTGAAAAAGCAGCTGCCCAAGGCGAAATCTGCGAACCCTTCTGCGTTTACCACCAATGTCCGTACCGGCGAGGCGCTGTGTTCCTTCGCGGCGTCTGTTCGCAGCTATCGCAGGCGCGAGTGCTTCCGGCAGCTGCACAACTTTGTCTGCGGCGAGCCACAGGATAAGGTATTCATCCTCTACGGCCTGCGCCGGACGGGGAAAACCACAATGATCCGCCAGATTTTCGCGGAGATGAGCGACACAGAGCTTGCCAAGGCAGCGTTCATTCAGATCACTGCAAAAGACACACTGGCAGATGTAAACCGCGACCTCAAGCAGCTGGAAGCGCAGGGCTTTCGCTATGTGTTCCTCGACGAGGTGACGCTGATGGAGGATTTCATCGAGGGCGCAGCGCTGTTTTCTGACGTGTTCGCGGCCTGCGGCATGAAGATCGTGCTCTCCGGCACGGACTCGCTGGGTTTTCTCTTTACCGAGGACGAGCAGCTTTATGACCGCTGCATCCTGCTGCACACCACATTCATCCCTTACCGCGAGTTTGAATCTGTCCTCGGCGTTTACGGCATCGACGAGTATATCCGCTACGGCGGTACCATGAGTCTCGGCGGCGTCCACTACAACGAGACCTCCACATTTGCCAGCAAGGAAAGCGCCGACGAATATGTGGACACGGCCATCGCCCGCAACATCCAGCACTCCCTGCGCTGCTATCAGTACGAGGGTCATTTCCGCCATCTGCGGGATTTATACGAGAAGGGCGAGTTGACCAGCGCCATCAACCGGGTCGTGGAGGACATCAACCACCGCTTCACGCTGGAGGTGCTGTCGCAGGATTGGAAGTCCCACGACCTTGGTATTTCCGCCAGCAACCTGCGCCGGGATCGGAAGAACCCGACGGACATCCTCGACCGCATCGACCTTGCGCTTGTCACCGACAGCCTGCGGAAGCTGCTGGAGATCCGCAACAAGGCGGAGCAGACCGTGGCGCTGGACGATGTTCACGCGGCAGAGATCAAGGAGTATCTGGACTTGCTGGACTTAACGCGGGAGATCGATGTGCTGCACCTGCCGGATGTCAGCACGAAATCCAGCCGCACGGTGATCGCGCAGCCGGGTCTCCGCTATGCGCAGGCGGATGCGCTGATCCGCAGCCTGTTGCTGGATGAAACGTTCAGCGCGCTGTCTCTTGCGGAGCGCACCGCTGTGCAGCGGCGCATCCTGACCGAGATCAAAGGGCGGATGTTGGAGGACATCGTCCTGCTGGAAACCAAGCTGGCAAACCCCAAGAAGCAGGTGTTTGTCCTGCAATTCCCTGTGGGCGAATTTGATATGGTGGTGTTTGACCCGGAGGCAGGCTCCTGCCAGATTTTCGAGATCAAGCACAGCGAAGAAGCTGTCCCGCTGCAGTATCGCCATTTGATCGACGAGCAAAAATGCGCCCAGACCGAGCACCGCTACGGCCCGATCACCGGAAAGTTCGTCCTCTACCGTGGGGAAAGCCAAGTGATAGACGGCATTCAGTATCAGAACGTGGAAGAATATCTGAGAAACCTTGCATCATAACGATGCGACAGGAGCTCGGGCAGCCCCCGGTTGAAACCAACCGGAGGCTGCCTTTTACTTATTGAATCGCAACTTGTTTATCCGATATGCTATAAACAAGTTGCAGCTTGTGCACATCATGCGTGGGAAGACTCGATAGATATGCCTTCCACGAGCTTTTTGGGGGATATTTAGCAAGATTGTTACGGGGTTCACTACCGCAGATATGCCTTGTCCGTTTTCACAAAAAAACTCAATCAATATCTTGCACTTCTGTTGCAATTGCAAAATCGTTCTTGAGAACGTCGAAAAAAGGGTTATAATGTAAGTAACACATTTCTGAGGGAGAGAGTATTCAGAAAAGCTATCTATAAAGGGCTTTGGATACTATGCACCGAAGAAGAAATAAGCTGTGCTGAGCTAAGGGAGAAAACAGAGCTTTCTTCTGCCACCTTCATAAAGTTGGATAAAAACCATGCAGTAAACCTATCTGTTTTACTGCATGTTGCAGAGAATGGACTATAATACTGGCGACATGATGGACTTTATCAAAAGAAAGTGAATCCGCAGCTATAGATATTAAGAATGATGACAGGATTGAGGTGATCATACATGTCCTTAACTCATGTATGTGTATGGGACGGAAAAGCTGGATATCGTCGTGTATCAATAGAAGAAGCTTGCTCCATGTATCCGTATACAGTCTCAGCAAATAGCGAGATTTTTGTGTGCTCGTTATGCGCGCAGCCTGTTTGTCTTACCACACCTGGCAAACAAAGACGAAACTTCAGGCATAACTCTGCAACGCAAAATAAAGAGTGCGAAGATCGTGCGCAAGCATATGTACGAGCCAGCACGGGATATAACTGTCATCCGATGCCTCTTCGTATTAAAGTAGCTCACGGAAACTACTTATTGGAATTAGGTTTTTTTCGTACACCATCTTCTGCTACCGGCTGTCCATGGTGCCAAAAAATTACAATTACAGATGATAACAAGAAACAATACGTTTACTCATTTGAGAGGCTTTCTTCAGAAGGCGTTACCTATCTTAATGTGGGGAATACGCCCAGCACCGAGTACCATCTTTCATATGATCGCCCATCATCAAATTTGGATAGATATTGGCCATCTAAAACAGCGGGTGTCAATAGCAAGGGTTCATTTTTTGATTGTTCTACCGGGAAAATATTGTATTCTGGCGGCAAAGCATATCCTTATCAAGATTACTATCTCCTCCAGCACAAGTCCATTGAATATGATGTACCGCATGGCATATCGTATGAGCGCATTGCTGAAACCAGAACAGGCTCCTTTACGACGTGGTATTTATATAAAATCCACGTGCAAGACTTCTCTGCCTCAGTTGCTCGATTTTTCTTGGAGAGGTCGATTTTCTTAACGGAAAAACCAGTAGTTTTTTATCCGATTTGGCCACCGTATGTTGAAGATCCTTATTTCTTGTATCACCACGACCCAAGAATTTATTTTTATATGCAGGGTGGAGATGCTGAACTTAATATTTACCCAGATACCATATATGCTCAGCATCAAAATCTTGGTGATGGGAAACTCTATAGGATTTATGCGGCATCAAAAGAACAGTTATTATCTCTGGGGCAGTCGGGCGCAATTGGTTTTTCTTACCTCATGACAAAACCCCTGGATATGGTTGCAGCATTTCCGGAGGTGCAGATCAAAAGTATCGATGGAAATTTGATTGCAGAAGATACCTGCAATCGACTACCGAAAGGGAAACAAATTATCATTCAAGCTCCTTTTGATGGAAAGGTTATCCTCCTTGAAAGCGATAAGATCTTAGAAATAAGACACATTGCTGCTGAAGTAATACTCACCGTGGATGATCTTTCGTTTGGGTGTGAGGTTCGAATTTTCCAGAGCTGCGATGTGATTCGAAATATAAAATTTGAGAAACCCAAGAATGATACAGACACCAGCGCTTTGGATCGACAATTGGTTGAAAAATTATGCAGTTGTAAAGGAGTACTGATGCCTGTTCCTCATAGTATAGGCGCTGTTGTGGGAAAATTAACACATTTTCCACTAACAAAAGAATGGTTTTGCTCGAAAACAAAAGAAGGCCGCATCTCTCGAACAGCCTACTGGATACTTGTTACAGAATTAAAGAAGTGTGGTGATTTAAGATGACAGAACAATTTTGGACATCGCTATTAGATTATTTGGACCTTTCTGAGCATAAAAAGTTTTGTGATTTATTGCAAAAAGAATACCATATTCGTGTTCGCAATCATGATAACAGTGAAGCCCCCACTTCTTTGTTGGCTAAGCAATTAGCAAAGTGGGAAAGCACTGTTTGGACTGTATTACAGGAACATTATCTAAAAAGCTACGACAGTGCAAACGATGCCATAAAAAAGTTTTCTCCCAACGATGCCCTTTCAGTTATCGGATATTTAAAACATCAGAGTAATATGGGGGATATTAATGAGGATTTCTTGAATGAGGATTTCTTGACAAAACTGATAGCAGGTAAATTGGCGTTTACTGAACCTCCAATTCAAGAACTCCCCGGTGATTCATCCACAACGATTTCACTGTGCAGAGTAAATTTTCCAAATCAGCATGACGATATTTGGCTCGAGAGGATAGCTGATCTTGACGGAGAAAGCCTATCTGTATTTAGTCAAAACGAGGCCGCTGAGCCAATATCATCAAACCGGAAACTTATTTTCAGAAGTGATGGTCCAGTTATACCCTATTTGATTGGATTTTGGGAGTGGTATGATTACGCTCAACAGCGTGATGGCGCTACAAAATGGCGTACAGAGGCATCCTATATCGAAGATATTTCTCCAGTTGAATTGTTTCCTATTTGTGATAAATACGCAAGAGCCATAGACCTTATAGGACTTCTTAAAAAAGGCGTTGATATTCCAACATATCTCTGTTTCCCTTGTTTATTTACAGGCTCAATGGAACCAGGGGATTGCGTAGAGGCTATTCTATATCAGAAATCAGATTTCGATATTAGGGAAAGCGAACAAAAAGAATTTCATCATATTTCCCTAAAGCAAACAGTTTACAGCGTTACCTGTTATAGCATCACAACTGCAGACTGTATTGGGTGGAAAAACCGCAAGATTTTAAGGACAGTGAGATTAGATAAATATAGTTCTCCTAAAATTATCCCAATTATTGACGCTGATACATTGGTTAAAAAAGCAATAGCCTCTCGAATGACCAAGAATCTGTACAAAGATAACATCGGTGGAACAATCAAAGAGTGGCGAGAGTGCAAAGACTTATTTCAATTGGTGTGTTCCCCTACCTTATATGAAGATATTGCAGGAATGCTTCATTGCTCCTTTCAACAGGCTAAAGAAAATGTAGATTTATTTATCAGCCGCATAAATAGCAATTTTGATTTAGGCGATATTGATTCCGATGTATTGGCCCGTATTGCAATGAATCATGATGGCCTGCGTACCCAATGTGAAGCTGCTGTTGAAGAACATTGGAAAACCACTCACGCTGAAGCACTCGCAGAGGCACAGATAGAACTTGACCAGAAAAAGCAGGCCGCCGAGAATATTGTTAATGAATACAAATCTCAGTTTGAAAAAATCAAGGCAGATAAAAAGAATGCTGAAGAGGCCTACCAGAAGATTCTTACCGAAACAGCAGAGGCACAAGCAAAACTTGATCAGTTACTGAAAGAAATTGAGAAGTACGAAACTCTGGGGGCTAATGCCGTTCAGGCCATTCGGGATAAAATTGGTTCGGCACAGCAGGATATGGCTGGCTTCATTGCGGAATTATCCACCTTTATGCCCCAGCAATCCGCGCAGAGTGGTTCGACAAACCGATGGACATTTACCACCGGCGAGGTGTGCCATAGTATGGAAGGATGCAGCAGTTGGAGGGATACTTTCGAACTGCTATGTGACAACCTTCAGTTTGCGGGTATCGGATCGCAATGGACAACTATGCTGTCCTCCTTCCTATACTCTTCATATCTGAATCGTATGCCGCTGTTACTGGCCGGCCCCAACGCAAACGCCATTGCAGATGCCTTGTCTATGACGATCTGCGGCCAAAAAATCGACCTACTTACATGCTGCGGTGAACAGGATGCCGAAGCGATTTCCGGGTTTGTGGAATCAGACATGGCTGCGGTGCAAAATCCGTTCCACCCAGACTGGGTTTCCTGTATCTCTCATTCCAACAACGGTTTTGCATTGTGGCTTCATCCGTTCACCGAAGACCTTCAGATCGAGCCTCGCAGCTTGTACCATTATGCTTATCCCGTCTTTACGGAATGCTTTGTTGATCAGCTTCCCTCTGTAGAAAATATGGACGCTGGTCAGGAAACGGTTGAATACGATGAATTCAAGCCAGATCCAAAGTATCGGGCTAAGATGGGCCCGGTCAAAAAGCTGGGCTTGAGTCGGCTGATGCTGAGCCGTCTGGAAAAGGTTTTGGCAGACGCCAAGTGTATAGGCTCCATTTCTGATACCAGCATGGAATGCCTGTTTGGAATGTTGCCCATGTGCGTTTTAAGCGGTAAACAGGAAGCACTGACTGAGTTGCTGGATAGTGAAAAAAACATAAAATCAGAAGTCCGGGCGGAGCTTCAGCGTTACGTAGAAGAGTGATATTATGAAAGATCAACTGATTTCTGAAATATCAAAACAGCTAAATATTGCAGAAACTGCTGGTACAGAAAGCCTCTGTAAAGCAATTTATAGTGCAACGGGTAAGATGGCTCTTGCATCAATTTGGGACCATCCCGAAGATGAAAATTTCGTCTCTATTCAGCACTTTAAGAAGAGAGCGGCCCAGGTTTTGAACGCATATCTTTCCATTTACCCAGAGGCTGCACATCGCTTCCCATCGGATCGGAGCGGTATCATTGAGGATATATACGAAACCTACAGAAGGAACGGATTCTTCTACCATTCTTCTCATCGGTTGTATCCTGCGGCACCAAGTACCGGAGGGACGGGACAATGCTCCTTGTACCGGGGCGTTCCGCCGGAGAAGCCGTGTTACATGAGCGGATTGGGGCTGTATGGCGTTACAAAAGCTGCAGAGCATGGTCAATCTGCGGCAGAGATGTTTGAGCTGCAGAAGCAGCCATTTTCCGATTATTTACAGGAAGCTTTGGCGAGCAATGACTGGAACGAAGTGGAGTGGGCCGAAGATGCGGAATTTTTGCGCTTGAATCCACCATTTTCCGGAGGATATTGGCAGGAAAAACCGGACAAAGTTGAAATACCCTCAATGGCCCGTTACGGAGCTCCCAATAAGCTGTACGTCTTTTATCGCTGGCTTAACGGCCATTTTGAGCAAAAGTCAATTCCCTCCTGGAGGGTAGACGATTTCAGAACCATTGGTCAGCCTGGCTATGGAGAGTATCGGCGCATCGCCTGTGGACTTTTAGAGGCTGCGCAGAAGCTCCCGCCAGTGGTCGCTAAATCTGCCTCAAATCATACGGTGTCAATTAAATTGGGATATCGTCTGCCCCCTGCAGAAGAGGACTTCTTCAAGCTATACAGCTGGCCGATCAACTTTGATATTACGCAGGAAACACCACAAGTGTTTCAGCGTGAAATGTCCGAAATTGTGTATCCAGTGTTCAAGCAGCATCTGGAATCCATCGGATACCGCTTTGTGGAGGGATAAAACATGGCAAATGGAGCAAATGCCGTACATATGCAGCTGCGGCAAGCTTTGGAAAACTATATAAAATCCCAGTATTTCGGGAAGTCCCCCATTCTGCTTTCTGCGCTGCAGGGAAAGCTGGACCAAGAAGGAGTTTTATATCAGAAACCTTATATTGAATCCTCGCCTGCCTATAAGAGTAAAGAAAATGGAATACAAGATTCCGAAGTCTTGCCTGACTGGCTGAAAAACTATTTTACCCAGCTGTCCATCGCAGACCTGGGTGTCTATCCTGCACCCTTCTGCCATCAGATTTCTGCTCTGGAGGCAGCCTTCAGAGGGGAAGATTTGTTTGTGTCCACTGGTACAGGCTCTGGTAAAACTGAGTGTTTTATGTGGCCCTTGATGGCGAAGCTTGCTGATGAGGCCAGAAATCGAACAGACAGTTGGGAGCTTCGTGGCGTACGCACGGTTATCATGTATCCCATGAACGCACTGGTCTCTGACCAGGTGAGTCGTCTTCGCAGACTGATCGGCGACCCGAATCATCGCTTTGTGAAAATTTTCCGTGAGACTTGTGGAAATGGTGTCCGGCGTCCACAGTTCGGTATGTATACAGGCCGTACCCCTTATGCAGGACCTGAACCCAGAAAGGACGCCGATCATAGGCTGGAAAATACCTATTCTAAAATGGTCCACCCGGAAACGGATGAAGGTGAAGATTTTCTACGGCAATTGACGAAGGAAGGTAAAATTCCATCCAAGGAAAATTTTGATGCTTTTCTGGAGAAATTACACAACAGCAAACATATCCCCGATGCAGAAGATGCGGAATTAGTCACTCGTTTTGAGATGCAGCAGTTCTGCCCCGATATTCTGATCACCAACTATTCCATGCTGGAGTATATGCTTCTTCGCCCCAGAGAGAAAAAAATCTGGGATGATACCAAAAGATGGTTAGAAAGTGATCCCAAAAACAAGCTTCTGTTTGTTATTGATGAAGCACATATGTATCGTGGTTCTGCCGGTGGAGAAGTGTCCCTGTTGATCCGAAGATTGTTTCACCGTTTAGGAATCGATCGGAGCCGAGTCCAATTTATTCTGACCACTGCCAGTATGCCAAACAATGACGAAGAGGACCGCAAGGCGGTGCGGGACTTCGCCAATGCGTTGACTGCCTCGGATGATAATCATTCGTTCTGCTATCTGACCGGTGAAAAAGAAAAGTTTGGTGCAGAGCGCTGCAATGATCTTCCGCTATCTCATTTTATTGGGATAGAAGCCGAACCTTTCGAGGGCGATGACACCCAACGATTGGATGCACTGAATCATTTCTGGTCCGGTATTCCGGGGGCACCAGCTCCCTTTATGGATGTGGATTGTGCATGTCATTGGCTATATGATCATCTCGTTGCGTATAAACCGTTCTGTGAGATGTTTCAGCTTTGCCGAGGGACTGCCGTTTCCTTGCAGGAACTGGAAGACTCCATTTTTCCGGAAGGTGAAACAGAGGATGCCATTCATGCTGTGAGTGTTATGTTGGCGATTGCTCCCTTGGCTCGCAGCGAAGAAGGCAGCGTCCTGTTTCCTGCCCGAATGCACATGCTATTTCGTGGAATCAAAGGTGTTTACGCCTGCACAAATCCGAATTGTCCCCATTGTCACTCTGAAAATGGGCTGACCTTGGGAGAAATTTATTTTTCTGATGGCAGAATGACCTGCAAGGAATGCGGTAGTGCAGTTTACGAGCTTTATAACGACCGTCGCTGCGGCAGTATTTTCATCAAAGGGTATGTTCTAACTGCTGATTTTGAAAATCGTAAAAGAACTTATTTGTGGCACCAACCTGGAGTTGTTAATGAGGATGAGGTAAAAGAAATCCACCTGTTCTTGCCAGATGCAGATTATCAGTTGCCCCAAAAGCAAGGCAAGAATAAAATATTCCCCTGTTATCTGGACATTGAAAGCGGATTTATTGATTTCGCAGATGATTCTTTGGATGGCAAACCCGGAATTAGAAAACTCTATTGCAGCGATTTTACTGCGAAGGGCCGTCCCAACATTCTGATATTTTCCACATGCCCTCATTGTCGGCATGAGCTTTCCAAAATGCAGCTGACTTCTTTCAGCACCAGAGGCAACCTTTCGTTTTTCAATCTAATCAAAGCACAGTTCCAAGCGCAGCCTCCGGTTCCGAAAAAAATGGGATGCCCGGATCAGCTGCCGAATGAAGGAAGAAAGGTTCTTCTCTTTTCTGATAGCCGTCAAAGAGCCGCAAAACT
>OIEL01001385.1_pt1 | contig 11961 bp, 17 predicted proteins | sample 1581731 | NCBI WGS metagenome assembly OIEL01 (sample SAMN01760977, study PRJEB22395) | human gut metagenome | reverse complement strand
TCCAACTAGACATCCATCTGTGATGTATTTGATCACTGTTTCATCACATCAAGTATCATCAAACCTAACAATCAAACAACACTCTTCACTTTCACCGAATGGTATATCCAATCTCTTTTCCCAGAGTCATATGCATTTCTTCACATACTTGTCGAGCCAAATTCGTTGCAGCAACACGTCGAGGTTGACTAATGGCCATTCCTCTCTTCTTCAGAAACCTATTCATCACATTCATCTCTCAATCAAACCCATTTTGATACAGAAGCTGAGGAATTTGAGTTGATTTGCCTGAACCTGTCTCTCCAGTCACAAGCACCACTTCATGGGATTTCACACTTTCCACAATTTGGGATTCATATTCATTCACAGGCAATAGTTCATTTTCATCTTATGAAGTCACAAATGATGAAGGATCTCTACGAGGAATCAAATACTAATTATAATCAACCTTTCACGAGATGATGATCTATTAAATCAAATCAAATAAAAACTAACTACCGAGAATCAGAACAAGTCATGTTTTGAATGAAAGAAACATTTTAGCAATTGCGAAATGTGTTGACGATATTGGTGATTCCTTATGTACGACCAGTGATTCTTGATATTTATAGTTCATACCAATCTTATTCTTGTGTTGAATACTGATTCTATTGATATTCTTAGATCATTTTGAGTCATTCTGAAATGGATCTTACCAATCATTTCTTATTCGTTTCAATCATTTGAGAGTTGATTGAACTTGAAGTCTGAGAGATCTCTGAACTCCTTTAGACAGTCAGGAATTGATGATTGATGATGAGAAGGAAAGATAATGATGAAGAAAAGGAACAAGATATCAATACTCTTCTTATCATTATTCATTCTTTGATTCTGTTATCAGTTTATTGAATATGATGTCATATTGTATTCATTTGTCAACTGAAGGATGAAACTGTTCAACTCAATTGATATCAATCAATATGAATTGTGTATTGATATCTGTGATACTTCAATAACACTTCTATCTATTCCATACTAATGAAATCATTGAGAATAGAAAGAATGAACATTTTCACACAAGCGAAAAGAGATATTCAATTGCGTCATTTCATTGGGTATGATCAAATCTTGACAATTGTATGCTCTATCAACTCAATCGATTCATATTTATTTCAATTCAATCAACGAAATATGTCTAACGTTGTTCTTACCTATTTCCCTATGCCTGCTCGTGCTGAAGGAATCAAACTCGCTTTGGATCTTGCTGGAATTCCTTTCACTTTCAAATCTGTTCAGAATTGGCCTGAAGAGAAAGCAGAAGGATTGAAGAGTGGTCTTCTTCCTTTTGGTCAAGTTCCTCTTCTTCAGATTGATGGAATGAACATTGTTCAGAGTATGGCTATTCTCAACTACATATCGAGAAAGTGATATTGAATGAATAGAATGATGAATAGATATCTATCAAAGGATATGACTGATAAGAATAGTGTTCAAGTGGATATTCTGTTGAATGGTTGGAATGATCTGTTGAACAACACATTTGGAGCCATCTTTGGACCTGCTGATAAAGTGGATGAGTTCTTTGAAGGAGACGCTCGAAATCAATTGAAGATGCTTGAGAATGTGTATGTATCTTATGGAGTATGATATGAATGGAATTGATGATGATTAGACTCCGTTCATGGGAGATGATAAAGTGTCTGTTGCTGATGCTCATGCTTATGGAACACTCAAGGTTATGAAATCAAAGAAGAGTGATATTCTGAATGGATTCCCTCATTTGATGAAATGGGAAGAGACAATGAATGGTTTGGATGGAGTAAAGATGTACAATGAACGTGTGTAATTCATCGATTTGTTGAACACACAAGAACAAAGAAACACTAATTAGGAAGATATCTTCTTACACAGAATGTTTGAAAGGAAATAATCATTCATTATGAGATTTCCAGAAGACCTACAACTGTTCCTCTCATTCTCTCCTCCAGTGAGTTATGAATGTACACATCAGGGTTATTCTCTCTATCTGTCTCATTATTCACTCAAGTGTTCTTCTGATTGTGATCAATATATGGAGTAATGTTGATTGTATGATAATCACAATAGAAATCATTATCCCTTCTACTACACTTCATGTATCACTCTCAATTCGATCCGATACAAGTATCCATTCGCATCCACACTCAATGCTCTTGCTGACTTCAACACCACTCATCTTGATCTACTTGCTGATATCAGTGTCAAGTATCATAGAACTGGATCCTATGCTGATCCAATCATTCCTCTCCAACCATCCTTCTTCAATCCTCACATTCATTCACGCCACTTGTGTTCAACTCATCCTCAACTTCAATCCTACATGATCTCTCATCAATGTTCCACATCATGGATCAGTGCGATTCAAGAGGCAGCAGAGGCAGCAATGCTTCGTCACAATCAAACTGTTCACTTCTCTTTCGATTTCATTAAGGAATGTGCTCCTATCGATGATGATGGTTGTAATGGAATGCATCCTAAAGACATTCAACACTTCCTCTCTGATGTAGGTCTGATCACTGAACAAGAGTATCAATCTGTGTCATCTCATGCTAATCTGTGTCATATTCGATTCAATCACATGTATCGTTTCAATATGATTGGTATGGAGGGTAGGAACAAGGGAGGATTGATGAATCTGGTTAGTGAGGGATATCCAACATTGTCTCTCATTGCTCTCAGTATCAACAATCTCCGATTTGTTCCTCCTCAATCCAATCAACACTTCATTGGAGTACTCAATGAACCATCAGTAATGGGAGTGGTGAAGGGATATGATAGTCAGTCTCAACATCCCTATTGGTTGGTGGATGTCTCAATCATTCCTTGTGAACCTATCCAACTCAGACTTCCAATGACTTCTTCTGAAACGAATGCCAATTATGGAGGAATTGCTGGATATGCATTTGGAATTGAACCACTTCATTCATCTGTTTGTTCACAATCACTCTCAACAATTCCAATCATTCCACTATTCTCATTCATTCACATCTCCATCCAAACAGAAATGATGATTCATACTGATTCAAATGAAAGAGAAAAGAACAGCATTGAGACTTCTCAGCGGGTCCCCCACACTGGTACTAACTCAACTCGTAATGACTTAGCTTCCTAGATCAGACGGGTTAGGGCGCTTTCCACTAGATATGACCGTTCTTGTTTTCATTTCTTTCACTAACCCTTTTCAACAACACATTCTTATCCTCACATCATCATCTAAGTGATGATACTTGATTGAAAGAATGATTGTTTCATATGAATGTGATTTCATTCTTCATATCCTATTCTGATGAATTGAGATGTTATCCCACTTCCTCATCATCTTCAATACTGATATCAAATGAATTCGTGTATTGAAGAATGATACTTCTGTTGTTTGGAATCAAATGTGAGTGGATTGTGTGATTGTTGATGAATGATTCTCAACAATACTTGATGAAATGAAGTGATGAGTTATCAGATTATGAATTGAGTTGAAACAAATGTCAATCATTCTGATTGTTGATGAGATTTGTGATAGTGTATATGAGAGGAATGATGAAAGAGCCTTTGAATGTTGTGATAAGGATGATTGTGTTGAATGTGTTAAGATGAATGGTGATAATGATATGATGAATGTATCTCCTGATATGTGTTGTAGTAGAGTGTATAGAGATAGAAATGAAGATATGATGATTTTGGTATTGATATGATATTTGATAATTGTGTGTTTGATGAAATCCTTAGTTGTAGATATGTTGTTGATAGGTGTGATAAACAGAAATAGAGTATTGATAAGAGTATAGATGTAATAAGAATATGAGAATGAAATAAGAATAGATGATGATTGAATGATAATAGGAACTAGGAATACTGAATAGAATCACGGGAATGATTGAATCAATCTCATTCTCATCTTCTACAAATCTAAACTAAACAGAATGATATGGATGATGTAGATTGAGATAGATTGTAATGAATATGAATAGAATGAAGTATGAAAGAAAGAATTGGATGAGATAGAAGAATAGAATGAATCCCCGTGAACTCATCATTTCCATCTGAACAAAAGAGTCAAATCTCACACAAATCAACTCATCATCATTTGTCTTGTTCTGAATGGAATGAAACTCGATTATCGATAGATTTGAAGAATTTGTGGTTTGTTAATCAATTCATTACACTTTTGTTATCTCAGTTTTGTTTCTATTATGAGTGATACAACGATACAAGTGGATACTGAAGGATTCTGTTTGGATGGATTTCACCAAAAGTCAATTCAAATGGAGAATCCCTTGTCAACAACCAATGGAAGGGGATATGTAACCTATGAGAAAGATGGAAAGTCGTATACACTGATAACAACGTTTGTGAATGGAAAGAAGGAAGGAAAGGGTATTCTTGTAGATGGTGATTATGAAGTGGTTGGAAAAGTGAATTTCGTTGATGATAAAGTGATAGATGATTCAAGAAGAGATGAAAGAAATGTGAATGAAGTGAATGAAGAATTGAAGAGGAAGTTGAAAGGGTCTGGAAAGAGTAAGAAATTGAAGATTGTGAATGGAAAGAAGAGATGGAATTGGTGGATAATGTTGTGGATTGTTGTTGGATTGATAGGAATGATAGTTGGTTATGAATTGGTGTGGTATGTGATAATGATGATTCGAGGTTCAGGTAATGTGGTGATTCATAACTATGAAGAATATCGTCATCTGCCGTCATTTGTTCATAGTAATATCCGTAATCTGGAATTCAGTGAAGGAGCATGTGTATCTGTTTCAAGTTTGTCATTGAGTTCATTTGTGAATTGTGAGTCAGTAGTGATAAAAGAGAATGCATTGATGAATGTACGATGGGTAGAAGCAAAAGGATTGAAGCGATTGAAGAAGATTGAAGTGGGATTGGGATGTCTGTTGAATGTGGATAAGTAAGAGAAGAGAGAAGGAATGATGTGTAGATTTGAGATTGATGATAGTAGTGTGGTGGAATGGAGATGGTATGTGGATGATTTGAATAGAATTCCTGAGGTAGTAAGTGGATTGGTATTTGAAGAAGGAAGATGTGATGAGATAGAAGAGTTGATTGTGAATGAGAATGAATGGAAGAATGTGAGAAGTATTGAAGTGAAAAGGAATGGATTGAAAGGAGTGATAAGTGTGAATGTGAATGGATTGAATGGATTGGAATTGTTGAAAGTGGAGAATGGAGGATTGAAGAATGTGGAGAGAATTGTGATTGGATCGAATTCATTGAATGGAGAAATGGTATTTGATATGGGAGAGGATGTATGGAAGAATGTGAAGAGTATTGAGATTGGTTCAGGATGTTTAAGAAGAGTATCAGGAGAATGGATTGATTTGTCTAGACTTGATGATATTGAGAGAATGATAATTGGAAGTGATAGTGTGAATGGAATTGTGAATATGAGAATGAATGGATTGAATGATTTGATTGAAGTTGAGATTGGAAGTGGAAGTCTAATGACAATTGAAAGGATTGAGATTGGATATGATTCATTGTCATCTGTTGGTTGTATAGATATGAGTCGATTTGTGAATATGAAGGAATTGATAATCAGATCTGGATCATTAGGTGAAATTGAGAGTTTGAGATTGAATGGATTGGAAAGAATGGAAGTGGGATTGGGTAGTTTGAGTGGAGTGAAGGTGTTGGAGATTGGTGATAATTCGTTGAATGATAGAGAGTTTAAGAGTCTAGATCTGAGAACATTTGAGAGTGTGGAGAGAATTGAGATTGGAAGGAATTCGTTAATGAATGTTGAGAGTGTTTTGATTGATGGTATTAGTTGTTTGCGTGAATGGATTGTGGGTTCGAATAGTCTTGAGATGGTGCAAAGGTGAGTGAATGAGAATGAAATGATGAATAGAATGAATGGAGAAGATGAAATGAATTTGAGTGTATTTGAGAATCTGAATAGAATGAGAATGGGATGTAATAGTTTTGAGGGAATAAGGAGTGTGCGAATGAATGGATTGAATGAATTGATTGAGTTGAGTATTGGAAGTGGTAGTTTGAATAGAGTTGAAAGTGTTGAGATTGGATCGAATTCTTTGAATTCTCTTTCACATTTGGACATGAGTTCATTATCGAAAATGAGAAGATTGGATATTGGTTCAGAATCAATGAATGAATTGAGAGTATTGAATGTGAGAAGACTAGTGGATCTGAGAAGAATGAATATTGGAGAATCAAGTCTTGTGAGTATTGAAGAGTGATGATTGATTGAAAGAGTGATGAATAGAGTTGAAGTGGATGATGATGTTATTATGAATTGGAGACCAAGAGTGAATTCAAGTAGTCAATTGAATCGAATTCCTCGGAATGTGATTGGATTGATTGTGAATGATAACAGTTGTAATGATTTGAGAGAATTGGATTTGAGTCGATTTGAGATGTTAGAGAGTATTGAGATTGGTTCAAATGCTTTGAAGAATGTGAAGAATGTGAGTATGAATGGATTGAATGAATTGAAATCAATTGAGATTGGAAATGGTGGATTGATTGGAGTAGAAAGAGTGGATATTGGATCCAATTCTCTCAATTCAATCTCTTCATTTGATTTCAGTTTGTTTTCAAATGTGAAAGTGATTGAGATTGGACATGAATCAATGAATCAAGTAGTGAATGTGACAGCAAATCGATTAGGAATGTTACAGAATGTGAGAATTGATGATGATAGTCTGAAGAATACAAGAAAGTGAGAATGAAATGAATGAATGATGATTAGATTCTCAATTGATGATAGTAGTGTTGTTGAATGGAATGTATCGATTGATTCATCAGATCGATTGATTTCAATTCCTGGTGTGATTAGTGGTTTGAAAGTAGTAGGAAACAGTTGTAATGAATTGAGAGAATTGGATTTGAGTCGATTTGAGAATGTGAAGAATGTTGAAATTGGTTCAAATGCTTTGAAGAATGTGTTGGAATTGAATATGAAGAATATGAGTCGATTAGAGAGTATTGAAGTGGGAATGAAGTCATTGATTGAATGTTCATCATTCTCAAGTATGGGAGATGTGAATCTGAATAGAGTGAAGATTGGAGATGATTCATTTGGAAATGGATCTGTATTTGAATTGGATGAAGAATGTGGAATTGAGGAAGTGGAGATTGGAAAGGATTGTTTCAAAGGGAATATGGATAAGGAGGATTCTCTTGGATTTGTGATGAAGAAACTGAATGATATGAAGCGAATTGATATTGGAAGTGGATCATTTCGTCATTTCAATCGGTTTGAATTGTCAGGTGAATTGAATGGATTGGAATTGATGTGTAGAATGTAGAAAACTGATTGAAGTGAGTATAGGAGAGAATAGGATGAATGGACGTCGATTGAGTGAGGATGATGAAGGAATGATGTTCAGTGGAGTGAAAGCATTGAGAGTAGAAAGTGAGAATGAATGATGAGAATGATGAATCAGATTTGATAGGATTGGAGGAGATGGTGATTGGATCGAATTCATTCCCTGTAGCGACTTCAATGACATTGAGAATGCTTCCAAATGTTCGAGAGATTGTATTGAGTAATAACACATTGAATGAAGTAGAAGAGTTGTTCCTGAGTGGAATTGGAGATGGAGGGAAGTCGATTGTTCAACTGAGCAACAATACACTATTGAATCTGAAGAGTATCACGATTGGAGATGATTCAGATAATGAGATTGCAGAATCGATTCGAAATCATGTGAATGAGAATCCTGGTTCAAATGTGAGTATTGTTGTGGATCCTATTCTTCCAAATCAGATATTCAAAGTGAGAAATGAGAATAAGATGAGTGATATTCCAAGTGATGTGAAGATTCTATCATTTGATGATAACACTTGGAATGATGAGAGTGTGAGTGTATTGAATGTGAGTAATTGGAGGAGTATTCGGAATGTGTCAATTGGATGGAACTGTCTTGAATCTGTGAATCATGTTGAAGCTCGAGGATTAGGTGAATTGGAAGCATTCAATGTTGAAGAGAATAGTCTGTTGAATGCAATGTCATTCTCAATTGATTACTCTTCTGTTGTATCTCGAAAGGTGATTGTGAGGAGTATGAGTGAATTGAATGAAATGTCGATAGCTGTGAGCAAGTTGGTGATAGGAGATGATAGTTGTAATGAATTGTTGAGTGAAGAAGAAGAAGTGTTGAATCTGAGTCGATTTGTGAATGTAAGAAGGATATTGATTGGATCGAATGCTTTGATGAATGTGAGAAAGGTGATGGCAAGAGGATTGTTGAATCTGGAATCATTGGAGATTGGAAGTGGATCTCTTGTGAATGTGAGAGAGTTTGAGATTGATGTTGGAAGTGTTGTGAGATGGAGTTATGTGATTCGAGATAGTGTGATTGTTGATCTGATTCCTTATGTGGTGAGTGATTTGGTGATTGCTGACAATTGTTGTAATGAAGTCAACTTCACTTGTCTGGATCTGAGTCGATTTGTGAATCTGAGATCGATTCGTATTGGTTCGAATTGTCTGAATCATGTGAGGAGTGTGTTGACAGAAGGTCTGATTCATCTGGAATCATTGATTGTGGGAGAGAGAAGTCTGATGAATGCAGGAGAGATTGAAATGAGTAATAGTGTTGATATTGAATGGGTTTATGAAGCGAATGATATGATGAGTGTTGTGAATGCTCCTTCTGTGATCAGTAAGTTGATGATTGCTGACAATTGTTGTAATGAAGTCAATTTCACTTCTTTGGATCTGAGTCGATTTGTTCATTTGAAGTCATTAGTGATTGGAAAGAACTCTCTGAATCATGTGAAGAATGTGACAACATGTGGTGTTAGTGAATTGAAGTTGATTGAAGTGGGTGAAAACAGTCTTGTTGAAGTGAATGAAGTTGATATGAATGAAGCAACTATGATTAACTGGGCATTTGAAGCGAATAGCATGACAAGTGTGTTGAATGCTCCAGTTGGAATAAGCAAGTTGATGATTGGTGATGATTGTTGTAATGAAGTCAATTTCACTTCTCTGGATTTGAGTCGATTTGTTCATTTGAAGTCATTGGTGATTGGAAAGAACTCTCTGAATGAGATTGTGAATATCACAGGTGTTGAATATGAATTGTTGAATGAAGTGATTATTGGTGAGAATAGTCTGAGTTCATTGAGTCATTCGTGAGGAATTGAGTGTTGATTGATGACTAGATACACAGTGAATAATCGCAATACCTTGTTGAGTATTCCTTGGGATGTAACTGCACTGACTGTAACTGACAATTCATGTAATGATAATAACATTACTGTGGTTGATTTGAGTTCATTCAAGTTTCTTCGAAGTGTTGTGATTGGTAATAGCTGTTTCGGATATGTTCTGGCATTCTCGATAGTGGGACTCAATTGGCTTGAATCAGTCAGTATTGGTTCTTCCAGTTTTGGGGGTACTGGTTCATTATGGAAGGGTAGTGAGTTCAAGATTGTGAATTGTCCACAATTGAAGAGTTTGAGTATTGGAGGTCGTTCATTTGGTCGATACAATGGATTTGAATTGTCTGAGTTGCCTCAACTGAAATCTGTAACAATAAAGAGTTGTGGTGGATGGGTTCAAAGTTGTTTTTATAATACTCGTAATGCAGTATTCAGAGGTATGAATGATGGAAGAGATGGATTGTAGACTTGCCATCATTGGAGACTATTGATCTAGGAAATGGTGTCTTCCAAAATGCAGAATATGTAGTATTTGAAAGTATGTGGTAATAGGAATTGAACATATCAGATCTTCCTAAGTTGACAGTGTTACGATTACGGAGTTATTGCTTGGTTGGTTCGACTTCTACAAAGACAACTGATGTAATTCCCTATTACTATAAGAATACTCTTATCATGAGGAGTATGTATGTTAACAGTTCTAATCATCAGATCTACCATCTTTGAGAACACTAAGCATTAGTAGTTATGTATTTGGGAATATGGGTTTTGTAAGGTTAGAAAGTATCACATTTGGAACTATCAAACAATAGATGTTAGATCACCTCTCCCTTTCAGTATTGAAAATTCTAACCCATTCCAATACACTCACACTCTTGAAGTGAATAGTTGATGATTGGATTGTTGATTCAGATGTAGATGCATCTAGTCTTGCTCAGTTGATATCATCCAGAAGTGTTTATGTGAAAGCAACAGGTGAAGTGATTGATCTCAGTTCAATTCCATTATCAGTTGAGGATCTGAGGTTTGAGGATTATTCTCAAGTGGATTCAACTGTTCTATCATTCAATCTGTCTCCATTCTCTCATCTCAAATCCGTCACTATTGGAGATGACTCTTTTGGTTCACCAATTGAGTTCATAGCCAATGGACTGAATGAATTGATTTCAATTCATATTGGAATGAACTCATTCACAAGGAGCAGAATGTCTCGTGCTGAAAGATGGAGTCGAGAGTTTCATGTGAAGAACTGTGGATCTCTGAGAGAATTGATTATTGGACGATATTCATTCTCTGATTATTGTGTATTCGATCTATCCAATCTTCCTCAACTCAGAACCATCTCCATTGGAACTGTTGATCAATCTTATAACTTCTATTATGCTTATGATGTTGATTTGATTGGTGAGAATGAGTGTGAGAAATGATTGAAAGACTTGCCTTCACTTGAATCCATATCTATTGGAAGATATTCATTTGGTGGTTGTCATTCAGTTCGATTTGAGAGTAATGATTGAATGAAGGAGTAATAATCAGATCTACCAAGATTTCAATCCATGTATCTTTATCAAGGAGCATTTGAAGGAGATGGAGGAGATGATCGTAAATCGAATAGCACAGCTCCTTTCAATTATCGAAACACTCTAACAATGAAGAGTGATGAATAGAAGCAAGAATGATGATTAGATCTGAATCATCTTATTTCAATGCGAATCCCTTCCTATTGTTTCAGGTATATTGGATCTGTTGTTTTGGAGAGTATGAGTAATGAATTGAGTTGAGAGTAGATATTCCAATTCTTTCCTCAGGTATTATCACTAGCAGTGGTGATTATCAATTTGCTAGTGTTTATGAATTGAATGCAACGAGTCTGATTAAGAGTTGAAGATAAGATGTAGATGCTGTTGCTCTTGAATCGTTTATTCGAAGCCGAAGTTCTTATGTCTAGTTCGTTCATATAGTCTGTTTGTTCCAAGTCATGAGTTGTAAGCTGATTCTCAGATTCAAATGATGTATCAACAAACAAGAGAAATCTCCTTATCATTATCCATTCTCTGTTCTTCTTCAATTCTCTTCGCTTTGTTCCTCTGCCTCTCTCTTCAATCGATCCTTTTCTTATTGGGTTTCCACTTTCACAGAATCAATCCTAGTTCTCATCTTGAATTCCATTTCTTACAAAGAAGGTTGATTCAAGAGTACAACCAACACACTCATATTGTCTTTGCTTCCTCGTTCAAGACTCAAATCAAGCAAACTAGACAAGGCATCTTCTAATCTTTCATAACTCTGCTACAAATCACATCATTCACAAATGATAACCATCAACTCTGTTAACACTTCTCTCACTTCATCCATATCATTCCACACATCCCAAATGCCATCACAGGCAAATAATAAGAAAGCATCATTCTCATGTCTCTCTCTTATCAGGACTTCTGGCTCACAACTCACCTCCTGAGCTTCTGGAGGCAGATCTTTGCGTCTCTTGTAATTGAAATCACCAAATGCACGAGCAACTGCCAAATCTCCATCTACACGCCCATTAAACACGATTCCTCCTGCTTCTGTTATTCTACTCTTCTCTGAGGGCTACAATCATTAGACTTTCAATACATCACATTGTCAGGTTTTTGATCCACTGAAAGAGGAATGGTTTCAACATCTGTAAATAAAACACAACGAGAATCACCAAGATTTGATATAATCATATGAGTGGGAGTTACAAAACCAGCAATACCAGTACTTCCACTTTCCATCTACTATTAACATCACCGAATGAAACTACAATTTGAGCTG